>Ga0181554_1000127_pt1 | contig 70748 bp, 57 predicted proteins | sample 011ome_16_FD_145602 | JGI IMG/M metagenome (GOLD analysis project Ga0181554, IMG submission 145602) | Coastal salt marsh microbial communities from the Groves Creek Marsh, Skidaway Island, Georgia - 011503CT metaG (spades assembly) | ecosystem: Environmental > Aquatic > Marine > Intertidal zone... | reverse complement strand
GAATAGGTAAGCCCTTCCGATAGGGTAAGTAGGGTCAAAATGAATGTGAGAATTCTTTGCTTCACTTTTTCTCCGTTTATGTTATTTCCAGTGTTTAGCTCGTTATTGAGAGGGCGAACGGTTAAAGCAGAGGGGGGTAAATCTTTTTTGTTATACACCAGTCTCGACGTTCAACCTCATAGAGCCGGTCTATGGTTGGGTAGTAGGTATCAATTTCAATTTGTGTTCGGTCCTTCCCGGCAAGAAAGCTTGCGCTGCCCCAGTTTTCCATCCTGTTTGCTGGTCTCGGAAATGGGGCGAAAGTGGGTGTCCAGACTGCCCTCCGGGCATTTCAAGGATACCGTTCTCAGGGTGGCTGGGGGATATAACCAATCTTTCACTAGCCCCGTTCTTTTCATTTAGAACTTTTATGCAGTTGCTGTCGCACGCGCCGGAGATAGGACTCATATCCAAGAATATGCCAGCTTTTGGTTCCACGCGGCTAAATGGATGTTGTAACACTAGGTTGTTGACCTTTTTCCATGGCAATTCATCAAGGTAGGGGACTTCATACTTCGTTTTAAGTTCGTTGCCCGCCTGTTTCAAGGTTTCAAGTAAAAAGTCGTCCCAATCCGAATTAGCATGAGCATCTGAAATGGCGGGGATGCCTTTCTTCAGAATGGCACGCAATGGAGTTTCCATTTCCCGCCATTGATAGGAAAAGGAAGTGTGCCTTCTTTCGCATCTTTGCAGTATTGGGGTGAAGATCCTCTTGGCCAGAGTTGTCCGCCAATGGATGAGAAGCGCGATACCCTGGCTATTTGGGTTTAATTTTCCGTCCCACTGGCGAATAACAGATTCAATTTCCGCCAGGCTTCTATCGCCAGTCACTCGATGATTGCTGCGGAGGAGTGAAAGCGCTAACTCGCTATAGAAAGCATAGAAATCGCTCGTTGTATCGAGCTGAATTTCATGCATATCACGCTCAGTGAAATGGGGCTTCTCCCCCAGTCGTTCACGTATTCGGTAGGCGCGATATCCGTTAGAGAAGTTGTGACCGATGGCGTGGGGGTAATCGCTACCCAGGGTTCGGTTGTTGGCTGTGGCAAGAAAACCCTCAGGGGGGTCTACCACATGGGGAAGTTGCTCGGGCGCAAGGTAGCCTTCCCAGTCTTTGTCACCCTTTGCCCATGACTGGCTCGTACTGCCATCAAAGCCGCGCCGATTGGGAATGAATCCCGACAATGACCAGGCGATATGCCCGGATTTGTCTGCTAGCAAAAAATTTTGTGGTGGTGCCCCGAAGTTATTGAGTACATCGATGGCGCTCTCCTGCGTCTCAGCGGCATCCATTTCAATTAATCGCAAATTAATAGCGGCAGGATCGAGAGCGGTCCATCTTAAAGCCACCGGTTTTCCGAGCAGCTCCGTTTCAAGTACAGGTCCCCAGATCGTATTGCGGACAGTGATGGTTTCAGACTTTCCACCCAGGATGCGGATAGTGTCAGAGCTGGTAGTGAATGACTGCCATCCTTGTGGGGTCATATACTGATCCGGATGGCCGGGGTTTATTTCCAGCGTCACCAGATCCTGCACATCCCCGGTGAGATTAGTGAATCCCCAGGCAATATGGCGATTGCTACCCACCACGACAAGCGGTACGCCCGGCAAGGTCACGCCAGATAACTCGTGATTGCTATAGTGCAAATGAGCTCGGTACCAGGTATTTGGTATTCCTAAGGGCAGGTGCATGTCATCCGCCAGAATCGCCCTGCCATCAACCGTTTTGGTGCCATTGATGGCCCAGTTGTTTGATCCGATGCTTGGCGACTCCGGCTGGACGAGTGCACTTCGCAGAGCGGTCATGGGTACTTCCTTGATCAGTCTCGTAATGGCGTCGGTCGGGACCGGCTGCTCGGGTCGTCTTGATGCGCTCCCTCCGAGTAGGGTGTGGGTGTAGGGGTCCTCATCCGGGGTAAGAAAGGCGGTGACTTCATCAGGCAGGCATGATTGCATCATCGTCAGCATACGTTCCTCAGCTTCGCTGTCGCTCAGCATTTGGAACATATTAGCCGCCACCATCAGGCTGTCCTCAGGTTGCCAAGGCTCGGGACGATAATGCAGGAAACGAAACTCCGGCGGGAACTCACGTGCTTCGCGGATAATGGCGTTAACCCCCTCGGTATACGCCAGCAAAACGCCACGCTCGGCGGGTTGCAGTTGATCCACCGTCTTTTTGGCGGTCTCCGCGAAACCATAGATGCGCTGCTTGCGATCTGAGGTAAGTGCTTTGTCACCTAAAACCTCCGCTAGACGCCCCGCAGTTTTTCGACGTTGCATGTCCATCTGGAACAACCGATCTCTGGCATGGAGGTAGCCTAGTACCCGATAGACATCTTCCCGGTTTTCAGCGAAGACGGTGGGGATCGCCAGCGAGTCGAATTCAACGGTTGCCGGAGCACTAAGCCCCTTAAGCATATCGTTGCCATCCATGACTGGCAGGGACTGTGCGGCTCGATCTATCTGGTAGGCGATGGGCGCTACCAGTAATAGCAGGGCAAAACCGATCAGGTAAGCGAGGCGTTTCAACGTCATGAGCACAAAATGATGCGGGCCGGGAGGTGAGTGGTATTGGGTTATACTGACCGGCTGTTTTACACGAGATGAGCGATATCATGAGACCGAGTGGCCGTCAGCCCGATCAACTCCGCGAAATTGTCATTACGCCCCACTTTACCAAGCACGCGGAGGGTTCGGTGCTGGTGTCATTTGGCGATACGCGGGTGATCTGCACCGCGAGTATAGAGGACAGGGTCCCCCCCTTTCTCAAAGGTAAAGGCAGTGGCTGGATTACCGCGGAATACGGAATGTTACCTCGCGCCACTCATGAGCGTTCCGGCCGTGAGGCTGCGCGTGGAAAGCAGGGCGGCCGCACCATGGAAATTCAGCGACTCATCGGTCGTTCCCTGCGCGCGGCACTGGATCTCCAGGCGCTGGGTGAGCGTACCGTCACAATCGATTGCGATGTCATTCAGGCCGATGGCGGCACCCGCACTGCGTCCATAACCGGCGGCTTCGTAGCCCTGAGTCTCGCGGTAAATCACTTGATGAAAGTTCGGCGGCTAAAGGTTAATCCGATCCATGGTCAGATTGCATCGGTATCCGTAGGCATTTGCCAAGGAGTGCCGGTGCTTGATCTCGACTATCGGGAAGATTGTGATGCCGAGACCGATATGAACGTTGTGATGAACGATGTGGGCGCCTTCATTGAAGTCCAAGGCACCGCAGAAGGTCATGCGTTTCACCGTAATGAACTGGATGCCATGCTTGATCTGGCTGCCAGGGGCATCAACAATTTGATGCAGCATCAACGCGAAGCTTTGGAAATTCCCCGGGACTGATCCCGTCGAATTTTCCGGACCTAACCACGCGGCTACCTAGAAATATCTGATCGCGGACCCGATTTTCTCGGGCCCGCGCGCCAGGCTTATTTTTAAGCTGGGCTGCCCGCCTTCATGGCTTCGGGCACTTCCACCAGCTTGCCGGTCTTCACGTCATAGATGAAGCCGTAGATCGGAATGTAGTTCGGCACCAGGGTGTGGTTACGAATGCGCTGGACGTCCTCCACCACGCTCTTTTCGTTGTTCTTGAAGGTCAGCCAGTTGATGTACTTGCCGTCGGTGGAACCGGGGTATTTGCCGTTGTCGTGCCAGCCACTGGCATCGATCGAGGCGGTATCGAGACTGCTGCTCAGCAGGTCACCCATGATGTCGCTATTAAATAGCTGCATACCGCAATCGGTATGGTGGATGACGAAGAATTCCTGGGTGCCCAGCAGCTTGTGGGAAATGACCAGCGAGCGAATCGCATCATCGCTGGCACGGCCACCGGCATTGCGGGTGACGTGGGCATCACCTTCCGACAGGCCGGCGTATTTGGCCGGATCAAGGCGGGCATCCATACAGGTCAGAATGGCAAAGCCACGCGCCGGCGGCAGGGCCAGGTCGCCCTTGGTGAAACTGCTGGCATAGCCTTCGTTGGCTTTCAGTACTTCGGTCAGAATCTTGCTCATGGTCTCTATCTCCTCGAATGAATTATGTTGTTTTAAGAGTCGGTGACATGCGCCGACGCGATCATGAATAGTGCGAACCGCACCCGTTGCAGGGTGACGACGCCTCCCTAAGGGTAACGAAGATGAAAAAAGTTCTCCTCGCCTCCAATAATCCCGGGAAGATTCGCGAGATCAGGTCGATATTAGCAGAGCATGATTTGGCGGTGTTGCCTCAGTCCGAGTTCGGCATCAGCGATGCGGACGAAACCGGTCTGACTTTCATCGAGAATGCCCTGATCAAGGCCCGCCACGCTGCCTCGCTTTCCGGTTTGCCGGCCATCGCGGATGACTCCGGGTTGGAAGTGGATGTACTGGGCGGGGCACCGGGTGTCCATTCTGCCCGCTACTCAGGGCTTGGGGCGACGGATGCCAGCAATAACGAAAAATTATTGGCGGCCTTGGCCGGGGTGCCTCTGGCAAACCGTACCGCCCGCTTCCGTTGTGTCATGGTGTATCTGCGCCACGCCGCTGACCCCAGTCCTGTTATCGCCCAAGGAGTCTGGTCAGGATTGATCCTCGAGGAGGCTCGTGGCTCGTCCGGCTTTGGTTACGATCCCCTGTTTTACGTGCCAGAGTACCAGCGTGCTTCGGCCGAACTGGATGCGGATCTGAAAAATCGTATCAGCCACCGAAGCCAGGCATTGCGTTCCCTGGCGTCGGCGCTGATGGACGCGCGGGCTGAGAGCTAAAGACTAACGCTTGCCCAGTGAGCCCAGAATGCCTCGCAGGAGCTGTTTGCCAATCTTGCGACCCAATTCAGAACTCGCCGCCGTCATTGCGCTCTTGGCTGCTTTTTCCAGAAAACCCTGGATTTCCATGCCCATACCTGCCGAACTGATGGATTCCTCGGCCCTTCTGCTGAGTAGCTCATAGGCCGATTCCCGATCAATACGCTCAGCGTAGCGTTCGCGATAAGGAGACCGCTGAATAATGGTTTGCCTCTCCTCCGGCGTGATCGCGCCCATCCGCGAGTGGGGCGGACAAACCTTGGCGCGTTCTACAGGACTCGGGACACCGCCTTCGACCAGGGTCGATATCAATGCTTCCCCCACGGCTAATTCCGTGATCACCGTCGCAACATCCAGCCCCTCCTTGGCCCGGAAAGTTTCCGCCGCCGCTTTTACGGCTTTCTGGTCCTTTGGAGTAAATGCCCGCAAGGCATGCTGTATGCGGTTGCCAAGCTGGCCAAGAATCTTTTCCGGAACATCCAGCGGATTCTGCGTGATGAAGTAAACCCCGACGCCCTTCGAGCGAATCAGTCGCACAACCTGCTCGACTTTGTCGACCAGAACCTTGGGCGCATCATCGAAAAGCAGGTGCGCCTCATCGAAGAAAAATGCCATCCGGGGCAACTCCATATCCCCCCGCTCTGGAAGATTTTCATAAAGTTCGGAAAGCAGCCACAGCAGAAAGGTCGCGTAAAGACTGGGTTTCATGAAAAGCTTGTCGGCGGCCAGGATATTGATGTGTCCACGTCCGTCGAGCGTGGTTTGGAGGAGATCCTCCAGTTGCAGTGATGGCTCGCCAAAAAAGTGATCGGCGCCCTGATGCTCCAGCGCCGCCAGTTCTCGTTGAAGAATACCCAGCGTTTGCTTGCTGACAGTGCCGTATTCCTTGCCCAGTTCCGCCGTATTTTCCGAGGCATGGGAAATAAGTGATTGCAGGTCTTTGAGATCCAGCAGCAACAGACCCCGGTCATCGGCATACTTGAAAAGCAGGGTCAGAACACTTTGCTGGATGTCAGTCAAATTGAGAAGTCGCGAAAGCAGCAACGGCCCCATATCGGAAATGGTCGCTCGCACCGGGTGGCCCTGCTCGCCAAACACATCCCAAAAAACCACGGGGTAGGATCGCGGCCGATAGTCCTCAAGGCCAAGCTCGGCTGCCCGCCTGGACAGTTTGGGATTTTCCTCGCCCGGTATGGCGAGTCCGGCGAGATCACCCTTGATGTCAGCCAGAAAAACCGGAATCCCCAGATCAGAGAAGCCCTCGGCCAACACCTGTAAAGAAACGGTTTTGCCCGTTCCAGTGGCGCCGGCAATGAGTCCGTGACGATTGGCATAGCGGCCTTCCAGAACACAGGGCAAGTCGCCCTTGCCGATGAGTATTTGGTTTGCGGTCATTCCTGTGCTTCCGGGTAATAAAAAAGTGACACGGCAGTTAATATTAGCAGCCCCGAACCAACCTTTGGTTTTCTCATGCCGCACCTATTTGCTTACGGAAGTTTGCAGCTTTGCGAGGTGTTTGCCGCTGTTACCGGTCAGCGGGCATTCGGTCTCCCGGCCTCGATTGAGGGCTATGCTCGCTATCGACTCAAGAATCTGAGTTATCCCGGTCTGGTATCGCAGCCGGGCGCAGTCACCGACGGCATCTTGTACCCTGATCTTGATACTGGAGTTTGGGCGCGGCTGGATCGCTTCGAGGATAAGTTCTATCGCCGTGAAAAGCTCAAGGTTTTAGCGCAGGAGCTGGGTGTGGTGTTGGCGGAAGTGTATGTCATACCTTCTGAGGAATTGGGAATGATCGACCGCCTGCCATGGAGCCTCGAGGAATTTCGGCAGCAGCATTTATCTATCTTCATGCGCCGATGTTTGGACTGATAGCCTGTCGGTCAGGTTTCTGCGTCGGCAATTGCTAACGCTGAGAAAAACTCAATGTGTCAGAGCAGTTCATGTTTGACTGATCCGCAACGGGTACAGCGATGAAGGGTCACCAGTCGTCCTTGTTTGACGTCGAACACGCTCGCCTTGTCGACTTGCCACTTGTGAAAGCCGCGGCGACACAAGGTATTGCCTTTATGTTTCTCTGAAGCTTTCGGACGACGGAAGGGAAGGATATCGGCCATGCTCAAGCGTGCGGATGGACCAGGCGAAACGTTAAATTGATACGTGGCATTGCGATTGCGGTTTGTTTCGGGATGCGATGTTGCCAATGTGATTGAAAAGACCCGCTCATCGTCAGGAGACTTCCATGCGCCAGCGTAAGATGCAGGATCTCTCGACTAGCGTTATGGCGAATATCGAAACGACGTTCGGCCCCCAGGCTGAGTGAGGCTATAAACGGTTCAGCCCCTAACTCTCGTTCATCATCGGCGTGCCAGCCCATGCCATCCTGGCCATCCGCATAACGGTTACCAAGCACGCTATTGAAACGCTGCTTACAAAAAGTCTCCAATCGGGATTTTATTGCCAATAGATCGGTTGTCCAGGGACGCGGTTCATGCCGAACCCCTGAGTAGCGATAGATAGCGTCGTCATCGCCATGCCAGGCGACAGCTCTCGGCACGCGGATCGGGCGACCGGCAATGCGAATGAACTCATCATGCCAGTCCATGGCGACTTCCAGGGCATAAAAGAGGCTGCTCGCCTCCGCGGCGCCGAGAAAATCCTCGTGATAGTCGATTTCACCCTCTCGATTTAACACACGCATGGTGATTGGGGTATGCTTCCGGGATGTTGGCTACCGTGATTTCCTGGTTCAAGGGTAGCCCTAAGATTACGTCAGTCGTCTATCTCAATCCAATGATTAGCTGCGGATATGTCCAGTACCGAACCTGAGTCCTTCGAGCCCGGCAACTTTTTCGTCAGGCTGATATACATCGTGGTTTATGTCGTCATTCTCGGCATTGTGCGATTCGTGTTATGGGGTGTACTGCTGGTGCAGATTGTCATGCACCTGATAGGTGCTCAACCCAGCGTGGGTGCAAAGCGAGTCGGAAAGTCGGTGGCAGATTACATCTATCGCATCTGGCTTTACTTGAGCTACAACACCAACGACAAGCCTTTCCCATTCAATAGTCGTAAAGGCTCCCTGGATTAGGCCACATTGGCCGGGATGGCCACTTGTTCATTCGCGGCAAACGCCGCGCGGGCAGGGCAATTTCTAACGTCAACAATCATCAGTAAGGAGTGAGATGATGCAAAATGCCACGTTCAAAGTGACCGGCATGAAATGTGGCGGTTGCGAAAAAACCGTCCAATCAGCTGCCGATGCAGTGTCCGGTGTGATTTCCAGCAAGGCGTCCTCCCAGGATGGCAGCGTTCAGGTCGAGTACGACGAAACCAAAACCAATCTGGATGCCATCAAGCTGGCAATTCAGGCCAAGGGATACCCGCTGGCTTGAGACAGTTTTGGGCAGAGCATTGAGTATTTGGATCGAACGGAGACCGAATCGATGAGGGCTCCAGTCAGGATCGCCGTCTCCGGTGCGGCGGGGCAGATCAGCTATTCCCTGTTGTTCAGGTTGATTGCTGGTGATCTGCTCGGTCCCGATCAGCCCGTCGCTCTGAGCCTGCTGGAGGTGCCCGCGCTCCTCGGTGCATTGGAGGGCGTGGCCATGGAATTGGCCGATTGTGCCGCGCCGCTGCTCCATGGCGTCAGCTGCCACGACGATCCAGCTGAGGCATTCGCCGATGCCGATCTGGTGTTTCTCGTAGGGGCTCGTCCAAGGGGGCCGGGAATGGAGCGGCGTGATCTGCTGGAGGTCAATGCCGATATCTTTTCGGTGCAGGGTCGCGCCCTTAACGAGTCTGCTCATCGAGATGTCAAGGTCCTGGTAGTGGGCAATCCGGTCAACACCAATACGCTGATAGCCCTGTCCAATGCGCCGGATTTGCCGCCGGAAAATTTCGCGGCGATGACCCGGCTCGATCACAACCGCGCGGTCAGCCTGCTGGCCTCACGCACCGGGCACAATCCAACCGATGTTGAAGGCGTGATCATCTGGGGCAACCATTCCACGACCCAGTTTCCCGACATTCATCGGGCACGGGTTGGCGGAAAGTCCGTGCTCGATTGGGTGGGGCGTGACTGGTACGAACAGACTTTCATCAGCACGGTGCAGAATCGCGGGGCCGAAGTGATCCGGGTGAGAGGCAAATCCAGTGCCGCCTCCGGCGCCAATGCTGCGCTTGAACATATGCGAGACTGGGTGCTAGGTACGCCGGAAGGCCGTTGGGTCAGCATGGCGGTGTGCAGCGATGGTAGTTACGGCATCGAGCCGGGGCTGGTGTTCTCCTTTCCAGTGACAATTCGCGACGGCCGCTGGCGCATCGTGCCGGGCATTCCCCTCGACGATTTCAGTCGCACCCGCATCCTGGCCAGCCAAGCCGAGCTGAAGTTGGAGCGTGAAATGGTACGGCACCTGATGCCGTAGCCGTCTTGGTCCTCATTTTCTACTCTTTCTGTCGATCTATTTCTTGGTCAGCTTACCCTCAATATCTAGCACCGCCAGCGTTGTCCGCAGAACGGCATCGGGATTGAGCGAAATGCTGTCGATGCCGCATTGCACCAGGAATTCGGCGAATTCCGGGTAATCGCTGGGGGCTTGGCCGCAGATGCCGATCTTGCGGCCCGCCGCCTTTGCGTCGCGGATGACCGAGGCGATCAAGCGCATGACCGCCGGATTGCGTTCGTCGAAGATAGGGGCAACGATCTCGGAATCCCTGTCCACGCCAAGGGTGAGCTGGGTCAGGTCGTTGGAGCCGATCGAGAAACCGTCGAACACTTCGGCGAACTCCCTGGCCAGCAACACGTTGCTTGGCAACTCGCACATGACGTAGACCTCAAGCCCGTTATCGCCACGCTTGAGGCCGTGCTTTTCCATTTCAGCCATTACCTGCCGGGCTTCCTCCACGGTGCGGCAGAAGGGAATCATGATCTTCAGATTGGTCAGGCCCATTTCGTCACGGACCTTCCTCATGGCCCGGCACTCCAGAGCAAAACCGTCCCGGTACCGTTCGTTGTAATAGCGGCTGGCTCCGCGAAAGCCGATCATCGGATTTTCCTCGGATGGCTCGTAGGGCTGGCCGCCGACTAGATTGGCGTATTCGTTGGTTTTGAAGTCGCTCATGCGGATGATGACGTCGTTCGGGTAAAACGCCGCCGCGATCATAGCCACGCCCTGCGCCAGCCGTTCGACGAAGAACAGCGGCTTATCGGCGTAGCCGACCGTCAGCCGGTCGATGGCGTCCTTCACATCCGGGTCGGTCAGCCGCTCGTAGTCCAGCAGGGCCTTGGGGTGAATCTTGATCGAGTTGGAGATGATGAACTCCTCGCGGGCCAGGCCGACGCCATCATTGGGCAGATACGACAGGCGGAAGGCCTCCTCCGGGTTGCCGACGTTCATCATGATCTTGGTGCGCGGCCGCTGCAGATCGGACAGCGATTGGCGCTCGACCTCGAACGGCAGTAGCCCGTCGTAGACGTTGCCGGTGTCGCCCTCGGCGCAGGACACAGTCACCGGCTGGCCGTCGCGCAGCAATTCGGTGGCGCGTTCGGTGCCGACCACCGCCGGCAGGCCCAGTTCGCGGCTGACAATCGCCGCGTGGCAAGTGCGGCCGCCGCGATTGGTGACGATGGCGGCGGCCTTCTTCATGGAGGGTTCCCAGTCCGGGTCGGTCTTGTCGGCGACGAGGACTTCGCCCTCCTGAAAGCGATGGAGGTCCTTGATCGATTTGATCACCCGCACCGGTCCAGCCGCTATGCGCTCGCCGACGCTGCGGCCGGTGATCAGCGGCGTGCCGCTCACGGCTTTTAGGTGATAGCTTTCGATGACGCCGGCGGTTTTGCGTGACTGCACCGTTTCCGGTCGGGCCTGGACGATGAACAACTCGCCGCTGCGCCCGTCTTTGGCCCATTCCATGTCCATGGGCGAGTGACTGCCGCGCTTGCGCGAGTAATGCTCCTCGATCAGGCAGGCCCAGCGCGCCAGTGTCAGGATGTCGTCGTCATCGATGCAGAAGCGCTGGCGGTCCTCGGTCGGCACGGCGACGTTGCGGGTCATCTTGCCGCCGCCGATGTCGTAGATCAGCTTCTGCTCCTTGGTGCCGAGCTGCTTGCGCAGGATGGGTCGAAAGCCCTGCCGCAGTGTCGTCTTGAAGACGTAGAACTCGTCCGGGTTGACCGCGCCGGCCACCACGTTTTCGCCTAGCCCCCAGGCGCCATTGATGAGTATGGCGTCGGCGAAGCCGGTTTCCGTATCGATCGAGAACATGACGCCGGCGGAGGCCAAGTCCGAGCGCACCATAAGCTGCACGCCGATCGACAAGCCGATGCGCTGCGCGTCGAAGCCCTTGTCCACGCGGTAGGAAATGGCTCGGTCGGTGTAAAGCGAGGCGAAGCAGCGCTTGCAGGCTTCCAGCAGGGCGGCTGAACCTTGTACATTCAGGTAGGTTTCCTGCTGGCCGGCAAAGCTGGCGTCGGGCAGATCCTCGGCCGTTGCGCTGGAGCGCACCGCGACATCCACCGGGGCGTTCTGCCCGGCCGAGAGCTTTTCATAGGCGCCGAGGATGGCCGTCTGCAAGCTCTGGGGCAGATCGGCATCCAGTATCGCCTGACGGGCGGCCAGGCCGCGCCGCTGCAGGTCGGCGATGTCCCGGGTATCGAGGCTATCGAGGATGTCCCGCAGCCGGGCGGCCACGCCGGAATTCTCGACAAAATCATGATAGGCCGCTGCCGTGATGGCGAAGCCGTTGGGTATCTGGACCCCCTGAGGGGTCAGCTCCCGATACATTTCGCCCAGCGAGGCGTTCTTGCCGCCGACCAGTGCCACGTCCTCGATGCCGATTTCATCGAACCAAAGTATTTTTGCGGAATTTCGATGGAGAGTGACCATGAGATCCTCCTTGGTGGTGGGGTAAGGCTGTGAGTGTCGGAAGGCTATCGCGAGGGTCTTGCAGTTGCCGGGCAGTGACCGAAGATGATCATGTGCCGGTCGCCAATTGCGTTTACCGTCAACTCTTGAAGCCCAGCCTGGTTGAGTTGCCGTCGTGCCTCGTCGGGCCGGTACGCAGCGTGTAGCGAATGTTGGAAGTCGCGCTGCAATATTTCTGGCTCTCCGGCTGCATGCAGGCGGACCAGGGTGTCAATCTCTTCGGAGGTGTCGGGCCGGCGCAAATCCATGACAAACACCACCGCACCCGGTTTGCCATGGTGGCGCACCGTCTCCCACAATACCTTTGGGTCGGAAAGGTGATGCAACAGCGAGTTGGAGAGGATTACGTCGTAATCCGTTCGCGGCAATACGGCACCGGGTAGATAACCCTCGATGAGCCGCACTCGTGGAGAAAGCCCGGCAGTCTCAATGCTGGTGCGACCCAAGGCTAGCATGGCCGGTGCGCCGTCAACACCATCGATATGGCAATCCGGATAGGCCCTGGCAAAGCGCATGGTCACATCGGCAGGCCCGCAACCGACATCCAGAACCGTGCCATCTACAGGCAGATCGCCAAAGGTCGCACGAAAAAGATCGATGAATTGATTGTGCGGAATCGAGAAGTCCGCCTGTGCATAAGCGAGGGCCTGTTCGGCTTCATCCATGAGCTCTGGTTCGGGGGTGCGAGGCAGTAGTGACATCACAGTAGTCCGTTTTCGGCGAAGGAGTAGGCATGATCACCATCACCCACGATGAAGTGATCCAGAACACGGATATCCACCAGATTTAGCGCGTGCTTTAGCCGTTGGGTGATCAAGCGGTCAGCCTCGCTGGGTTCGGCAATTCCTGAGGGGTGGTTGTGGGCAAAGATGACGGCTGCGGCGTTGTAGGCCAGCGCGGTTTTAACCACTTCGCGCGGATAGACGCTGGCGCCGTCGATGGTGCCGCGGAACAGTTCGCGAAACTCGATGACCCGGTGCTGGTTATCCAGCAGGAGGCAGGCGAATACCTCGTGGGGATGGGCGCGCATCTGGGCGGCAAGATATTGGCGAGTTAATTCCGGGCTGGTCAGGGCATTGCTGCGCTGTAGGGTTTCCTTCAGATGGCGCCGGGCCATTTCCATCACAGCTTGCAGCTGGACATATTTGGCCATACCCAGTCCACGACTTTGACGGAATCGCGCGAAGTCACTCTCCAGCAGGGCGCGCAGGGAACCAAAATCCAGCAAAAGATCCCGAGCCAGGTCAACCGCAGTTTTGCCGGGGAGTCCTGTACGGAGAAAGATTGCCAGCAACTCTGCATCCGAGAGAGTGCCAGCACCACGCGCCATCAGTTTCTCTCGGGGTCGTTCATCATCGGGCCAGTCAGTAATTGGCATGATCGGTTTTCCTTATTGAATTTGATCCTTCTATGAACCAAGCATAGAAGCTGTGAGGCAAACTTGCCATAATCTCCGGCCTTATCAACGGACGCAGGCTAACGGATTGAGCGCACTCACAGGCCGGAAGATTCTCCTCGGGGTGACCGGCGGCATCGCAGCCTACAAGGCGGCAGAGTTGGTTCGGCTGCTCAGGAGCGCCGGCGCCGAGGTGCGTGTCGTCATGACGCGGGCAGCGACTGCCTTTGTGACGCCGCTGACCTTTCAGGCCCTCTCTGGACATCCTGTGCATCTCGAGCTGCTCGATAGCGATGCGGAATCGGCCATGGGGCACATTCATCTGGCGCGTTGGGCCGATCACATTTTGATTGCGCCGGCTTCGGCGGATGTTATCGCCCGTCTGCGCCTCGGGGTGGCGGATGATCTGCTGACAACGGTCTGCCTGGCGGCCACGTCGCCATTATTGCTGGCGCCGGCGATGAATCAGGCTATGTGGCAACATGCGGCAACCCAGGAAAACATCGTTGTACTTAAGTCGCGGGGTGTCACTTTGCTGGGGCCCGCGGAGGGTGTGCAGGCCTGCGGTGAGCGGGGGCCTGGTCGCCTGCTGGAGCCGACGGCCATCGTTGATGCGCTGGTTGCTCAAAGGGTGGGCGGGGTATTAGCGGGAATACGAGTACTGATCAGTGCCGGACCAACCCGAGAACCGATCGATCCGGTGCGTTATCTCACCAATCGCAGTTCTGGCAAGATGGGTTATGCACTGGCGGAATCCGCGCTGGCCCTGGGTGCTGAGGTGACCCTGGTGAGTGGGCCGACTGCACTGGTCCCGCCAACCGGCGTTGAGATGGTACCGGTGGAAACGGCGGCGAATATGTATGGAGCCGTGCTGGCCCGGGCCGGGCAAGCCGATATCTATATCGGGACGGCGGCAGTGGCCGATTACGCTCCGGAGGCGGCGCCTCACAAGATCAAGAAGGATGCCGCTTCAATGGCACTGAATCTTTTGAAAACCCGGGACATTCTGAGTGCCGTCTCCGGGTTGTCCGAATCGCGCCCGTTTACCGTGGGGTTTGCGGCCGAAACCCAAAATCTCGAAGGCTATGCTCGTGGCAAGCTGGTCGACAAATCGCTCGACATGGTGGCCGCCAATCAGGTGGGAGCCGGCCTGGGCTTTGAGGTTGACGATAACGCGCTCTATGTATGTTGGCCCGGGGGCGAAACACGCTTGCCGAGCGCGCCGAAATCCATATTGGCGCATCAACTTTTGACACTTATTGCTGACCGTTACCATGCACAAGATCCAGCTGAAAATTCTTGATAACCGTTTGGGCAAGGAAATTCCTTTGCCGGAGTACGCAACCCCCGGCGCGGCCGGGTTGGATCTACGTGCCTGTCTGGATCAGCCCTTGACCCTTCAGCCGGGTGAGACGCACTTGATTCCCACTGGGCTAGCTATTCATATCGATGATGAAGGCTTGGCGGCGGTTCTGTTGCCGCGTTCGGGGCTGGGGCACAAGCATGGCATTGTGCTCGGTAATCTGGTCGGTCTTATCGATTCGGATTATCAGGGACAAGTGTTCGTGTCCTGCTGGAATCGGGGCCGGGAGTCCTTTGAGGTAGGCGTCGGTGACCGCATCGCGCAAATGGTGTTTGTGCCCGTGGTCCAGGTCCAGTTCGAAAGGGTAGACGCTTTCACCGAGAGCCAGCGCGCCCACGGCGGATTCGGTCATACTGGCCATCAGTGAGTTTGATCCAGTCCGCATCCCCAATTCTCAATCAGACAGACGAGTCGCTCTCCGTGCATAAACAAGACGCTTTGGAAAACGAATCAGCCTCCCGTATAGCCCATGTTCTGATCGAGGCGCTGCCCTACATCAAGCGTTTCAAGGGCAAGACGCTGGTGGTCAAGTATGGTGGCAACGCCATGACGGAAGACCATCTCAAACACAGTTTTGCACGAGATATCGTGCTGCTGAAATTGGTCGGTATCAATCCCGTGGTGGTGCATGGCGGTGGCCCGCAAATCGGTAACCTGCTGCAGCGACTTGGTAAAACCAGCCATTTTGTTCAGGGCATGCGGGTTACGGATGCCGAAACCATGGATGTGGTGGAGATGGTGCTGGGTGGGCTGGTCAATAAGGAGATCGTCAATCTCATCAATCAGCATGGCGGAGCGGCGGTCGGTCTGACAGGCAAGGATGGCGATCTTGTGCGCGCCGAAAAAATTTCTGTCACCCAGCGTTCGGCGGAAACCGATGAACCGGAAATTATCGATCTGGGGCATGTCGGGCGGGTGCGGAGCATCGATCCGAGCATCGTCAACACGCTGGTGCAAAGTGATTTCATTCCGGTTATCGCTCCCATTGGTGTTGGGGATGACGGATTTTCTTACAACATCAATGCCGATTTGGTCGCCGGCAAAATGGCCGAAGTGCTGCAAGCGGAAAAGCTGATGTTGCTGACCAATACCGCCGGGATTCTCGATAAGAGCGGTTCGCTGCTCACGGGCTTGTCACTGGCCGAAGTCGACGACCTGATTGCGGATGGCACGATTAGCGGCGGCATGATTCCAAAGGTTGGCTGTGCCACCGACGCCCTCAAGGGTGGCGTCAAGAGTGTGCACATCATTGATGGACGTATAGAGCATGCCGTTTTGTTGGAACTTCTGACGGATCGGGGAATAGGTACCCTGCTGATGCCCTCACGAATTGGAGCAGTTTCTGCCTGGGTTTGACGCGATGTTCCGCGCTATTGCGGCGAGGGGTTCAGTTTTGCGAGGGCCGGTTGTCGGGTTGAGTCCCCAGTAAGGACTGTCTGAATCCCTGGTGAATTTCCCTGACCCGGTTGCTTTTGCATAGCTGTTCGCCGACGCTGGTTGGGCGACAGATGACATCCATGAAGATGAGATAGTTGGCTTTGCCGGATAAGCGGGTCACCGTAATCCCAAAGTCGGTATCGTTTCTGGGGTAGGGCGTCTGGAGTATTTTTTGCGTCTCCACGGCAATCCGATAGCCTGACATCCGGCGAACATAATCGGCCGCAAACGCCCAGTATTGATCGCATTGGTCTTTTTCCCGACACTCCACAACGCTGATGATGTCGCCGTGGCCGTTGCTCATGGCCTTGGCAACTACGCGTGTCCAGTCGGCATTGGGATCCTCATGCCGATCCTGCATTGCCTTGATAGCCTGGAAACGTTTCATTTCCCGGCCAAATTGATCGGCTGTGGCCAGCTTTTCGTTCTCGGTTCGCTGAATCTGGTTACGGTAGGCGGTCATTCGCTTGTTGAGTGCGGCGATCGAGTCGCGTGTGGCCTGGGGGATAACCTGGCCTTTGCTGGTGAACACGCTGGCCCGCTGCTCATAGCTGGCGAGGGTTTGCGTATCCCGGTCGATGCTGGCTTGAGTCATTCGAATATTGCTGTCGAGACTATCCAGTTTGGCCTTGAGAGCCGAGAGGATCTCATCAGTGCTGCGGTAGGTCCGCATTAGGGCCAAGTCCTGATCCCGTTGCTCGTTGAGCACTTTCTCCTGCTGGCTGCGCAGTTGCTTCAATAGTTGTTCCCGCTCGACTTGTTCGCGAGTTTTGGGCGCCTCTACGGTGTCCACTTCAAAGCCCTGCGCGTTCAATTTGGAGCGGCGGGTTTTTGCCTCTTCCGGGGGAACCTGATCGGAATAGTGAACCGCACCTTTTTCATCAACCCAGCGGAAGGTGTCTGCCTGAGCTGTCTCGGTCAGGTTTCCAGCCATCAAAAGGAAGGCAAGGATGCCGCCGGCTGATTTCAAGAAATTTCTCCATCAGCTGATTGATACCGGCGGATGGCTCCCAGCTCGGTTTGCCTGCCGCAGCTTTCCAGGTAATCGATGATGTCGTTCAGCCCGATGATGCTGTGAACTGGTGTCTGAAACAAGTCAGCGACTTCTTCTACAGCCGAATGATCACCCTGGCCTTTTTCCTGTCGGTCCAGTGCGATCAGAACGCCACAGGCGCGCGCGCCAGCGGCGCGGATGATTTCGACGGATTCTCGTACTGAAGTCCCTGCCGTGATGACATCATCCAGAATGAGCACATCCCCCTTCAGAGGTGAACCGACAATGGTGCCTCCCTCTCCATGATCCTTGGCTTCCTTGCGGTTGAAAGCGAAGGGGATTTCCTCGCCGGTTTTGCGTGACAAGGCAATGGCGGTCGTGCAGGCCAGAGGAATGCCCTTGTAGGCCGGACCATAGAGAATATCAGCCTGGATTCTCTTGGCCAGCATCGCTTCAGCGTAGAACTGTCCCAACCGATCCAGCCTGGCACCGGTATCGAACAGGCCAGTGTTGAAGAAGTAAGGGCTGCGGCGGCCCGATTTTAGCTTGAAGTCGCCAAAGCGCAGTACGTCGCAATCGATGGCGTAGCGGATGAACTCGTGTTGATAGTTCTGCACTGTGGATTGCTCTTGGGATAAGGTTGATCAGGGAACCGCGACTCGGCGCAGCAGTTCGTGAATGACGCGATCGGTGTCGACGCCATCTGCCTCGGCTTCATAACTGAGGATCAGTCGGTGTCGCAAAACATCGGGCGCCAAAGACTGGATATCTTCCGGGATCACGAAGTCGCGGCCATTGAGCCATGCTCGGGCACGGGCGCAGCGATCAAGCGCGATGGTTGCGCGGGGGCTGGCACCATATTGCAGCCATCGGCCCAGATCCGGGTCATAGGCTCCAGGGTTTCGTGTTGCGAGTACCAGTTGCAGCAAATATTCCTCAAGGGGTTCCGCCAGGTAAAGATCGAGGATTTCCTTGCGAGCGGCAAACAGAATGTTTTGCGGGATCGGGGTGAAGGTTTCCTCTGATATCGCTTTGCCGTTCCTGGCTTCCTCGCGGACGAGTTGCAGGATCGCGCGTTCATGGCTGGCGTCCGGGTAGCCTATGCGGATGAACAGCATGAATCGGTCCAGCTGAGCCTCGGGCAAAGGGTAAGTGCCCTCCTGCTCAATCGGATTCTGCGTCGCCATGACCATAAACAGTTCAGGCAGCTTGTACGTGACGCGGCCCACGGTGATTTGTCTTTCGGCCATTGCCTCCAGCAGCGCCGACTGTACCTTCGCTGGGGAGCGGTTGATTTCATCCGCCAGTACCAGATTGTGAAACAGGGGACCGCTCTGAAAATGAAAGGATCCATCCTGAGGGCGATAGATCTCCGTACCTGTCAGATCGGCGGGCAGCAAATCCGGTGTGAACTGGATTCGGTGAAAGTCCCCTTCGATTCCGCGGCTCAAGACATTGATGGCGCGGGTTTTGGCGAGACCGGGTGCGCCCTCGACAAGGATATGTCCATCGGCCAGCAGGGCAACAAGCATGCGCTCAACCAGGCGTTCCTGGCCGAGAACCTGACTGGCGACATGCTCGCGCAGGCGCGCCAGGTGTATTTGAGCGGCGGTGAGGGAGGTTTCGGTGGCTGGGTTTTCAGAAGTCATATCAAGGAGTTGAGGGATCGGCTGGATGATACTGGTGCCAAGTAAGTCAAATATTGGGTAGCAGCCAAGGAAAAGAGGCAGTTCAATTCCGGGTTATGGCCCGATGTCCTATGTCGGTACGGTAGAACGCTCCGGGCCAGTGAATTTGTTTAACCTGTTCGTAGGCCTTTTTCTGTGCTTCGGCAACCGTAGCTCCCAGTGCGCTGACGCAAAGCACCCGCCCGCCCGAGGTAACGGCTGCACCGTGGTTGATGGCAGTGCCGGCATGGAATACCTTGACATCTGCCGATTGCCGCTCGGGCAAACCCTCAATGACATCGCCTTTTGAATATGCTTCAGGGTAACCGCCAGCCGCCATGACCACGCCCAGTGCGGGTCGAGAATCCCATTCCGTATTGCATTCGTTGAGCTTGCCGTCGACCGCCTTCAGGCACAAGGCCGGCAAGTCGCTCTTGAGTCGCATCATGATCGGCTGTGTCTCCGGATCGCCGAAGCGGCAATTGAATTCCAGTACCTTGATTGATCCATCTGGTGCAACCATCAGGCCCGCGTAAAGAAAGCCGCTATAAGGGATGCCATCCTCCGCCATGCCGCGCAATGTGGGCAGGATGACTTCCTCCATGGTGCGGGCATGCACGGCTGGCGTGACTACTGGCGCCGGAGAGTAGGCGCCCATGCCGCCGGTATTGGGGCCGGTATCTCCGTCATCACGAGCCTTGTGATCCTGGGAACTTGCCATGGCCAGCGCATGTTGGCCATCGGTCATAACGATGAAGCTGGCTTCTTCGCCCTCCAGGAACTCCTCGATGACCACCCTGTGGCCGGCTGCGCCAAAGGCATTGCCGCCCAGCATGTCTCGTACGGCACAGAAAGCTTCCTCTTTGGTTTGTGCAACCACCACGCCCTTGCCGGCGGCAAGACCGTCTGCCTTGACGACGATAGGAGCGCCCTTGCGGTCGATATAGTCGATGGCGGACTCGATATCGGTGAAGGTTTGGTAGGCCGCCGTCGGTATGTGGTGGCGTGCGAGGAAATCCTTACAGAAGGCCTTGGAGCCCTCCAGTTGCGCAGCGGCTTGGGTTGGCCCATAGCATTTGAGTCCTGCTGCATTGAATGCATCGACAATACCCAGGACCAGAGGCGCCTCGGGGCCGACGATGGTCAGGTCGATCGCTTCCCGTAGTGCAAAGGCCAGCAATCCCTGCACATCCGCAGCGGCGATCTTCACGTTTTCGAGATTTGGCTCCAGGGCCGTACCTGCATTCCCGGGTGCGACATAGACTTTATCCGCCAGGGGTGATTGAGCCGTCTTCCAGGCCAGTGCATGTTCGCGGCCGCCGCCGCCGACTATGAGGATTTTCATGGGGTTAAAGAGTGAAGATTCAGTAGCCATGATGATAACCGCTTGTATGGCTTCGGGCTAACCTAAGACGCGGAGTTAGTTGGTGGTTTGCTGGAGCCGGCGTTGCGTACCGGGCTTCCGGCGGGTGCTAAGGTGTCCAATTGGCTGTCTCATGGGAGTTTCTGAGTTCAGCGGTCAGTTGAAATTGCTTGAAGCACCAGCCTTGATGGCGATTTAAGAGAGTTGCCTTGGGGGGCTGACACTGAGTCCTGTCATTGGCTTAGGTTGACCTAATAGCTGATCTGGAAGCCCAGCTGTACACCTCGCCCGGGCTCGGGAGCAAAGTTCTTCAGGTAGGAAGTCGAGTTGCGGATGTCCTGATCCAGCAGGTTGTTGCCCTTGAGGTAAAACAGCAGTTTGCTGTCGGCATAGGATTTCGCTTCATACTGAACGCCGACATTCATCAGTACCCAGCCTGAGGTTTCTGTTTCATTTTCGCCCGCATATTCCTGGGCCTGGCCACGTGTCACCCGAAAAAAGGTCGACCATTTGTTTTTGACGTAATCGATCTGGGTGCCAAAACGCAGAGGCGGCATGCGGGGCACATTGCCGTTGCCTGCACTTAGGGTGCCCCGGGTGTAGTCGCCGAACAGAGTGAGATCCACGAGTCCATAGGAGTTTTCCATGATGGGAAACATGAGGTTGGCTTCGAAGCCCTTGAAGACAGCATTTGCCTGTTCGATCTGCAGTATGGGCAGTTCGCCACCATGATGATGGTCGCCCTCACCCTGACCAGGACCGTGAATCCCTTCTTCATGTCCATAAAGCTCGCCGGTGTACTGGGAGTAGATGTAGTCATTGACCCAGTTGTTGAAGAGATTGAACTGGGCGTTCACCCAGTCTTGCTTGAAGGTGTAGCCGAGCTCAAGATTGAAAGAAGTTTCCATGTTGAGGTTCGGGTTGCCGATCTCAAACGCGCGCGTCGCGTGATGCGCGCCATTGACATAGAGCTCTTGAGCCTGCGGGCCGCGTTGAGACTCCGTAAAGGCCAGGCTGAGGTTGTTGGATGGGTCAACTTTCCATAGTCCTGAGAGAGATCCGCTGACAGGCAGGAAGCTCCGGGCCAGATAGCCGCTGGCGGCAGTCGGAGTGACGCTCTGTGGCTCGATGCGAAAGCCGAAATCGTAGGTGAGTGGGTCGGTCTCCAGGGTCTCAACAGCAAAGACGCCGTAGTTGGCAATGTCGGTTTGAGGGATCGTGGCCTCCTCTCCCGTGGCCGAGGTGGTGCCGTTGACGGATTGGAAGCCCCACTGGCCCTTGAAGGGGCCGATGGGCTTGTGAGTCAGTTCGATTCGGCTTTCATAGGAGTCGCTTTTCCAGGTGGTGCCGGTTTTGTTGCCCTCCATTTCGATATGTTTGTAGTCGGTGTAACCGAATTTAACCTTTAGCTTTTCGGCATACTCAAAAGGGTTATCAATGCCGCCGCGAAAATCATATTTGGTCTGCCAAAGGTTGATGCGAATATTGGGCTCGTCGGGGATGCCAACGGGCGGGATGCCATAGTTGTTTTCCAGGTAGTTGACCGCGACTCCGGCATATCCTGGGTCGCCTACCCAAGAGAGACCCGCCGTGCCGCCCTTGGCTCGCGCATTGGTGTTGGCTACATAGCCGTTGGTGTTTTGCAGATAGGGCGCCTCGGCAATTGCCGGGTCATACATCCGGGCCGCCGATTCATCAATGGCTTGGCCGCCAATGATTTCATTACCGCTGTTTCGATAAAAACCATCCAGATGATAGGCCACCTCGGATTCGCCACCTTCAAGCTTCAATGAGCTTGAGGTCTCGTCTAGTGCGGAGTTATAGATCTGGTTCAGTGCGCCGCCGATTGGTTTTTCTGCTTTCTTTTCGGGTACGCGATTGTCTATGACATTGACGACCCCGCCGATGGCGCCGCTACCATAGAGCAGCGTCGAAGGGCCGCGGAGAATTTCGATGCGCTCGGCCTGTGACGGCTCGATGCTGTTGGCATGGTCGGGGCTTATGTTTGATACATCATTGTTGCCAATTCCGTTTTCCATGATCCGCACGCGCGGACCCGCTAGACCACGGATGACCGGCTGGCCAACGCCGGGACCGAACGATTGATTGTTGATGCCCGGTTCCTGTGTCAGCGTCGCACCGATGGTGGGTCCCATTTGCTGGCGAAGCTCGGCTTCTTTAAGTACCGAAACGGGTCTGGCAAGGCTGCCAATGGTGCGCTCAAGTGGTTCGCTCTCTACCACGATTTCCTGGAGTTGATGGACTTGTTCTTGGTCTGTCTTTTTTTGAGGCGATTTTTTGGCCTTTTTTGTGACCATGTTCTCGCCGGTGATATCTGTGCTTTCTGCCGAAACCTCCGTCGCTTCTTCGGCCGTGACTGCCGCGAGAGCGGTCATTGGCAGTCCAAGCAGATAAAGGAAGGGAATCAGTTTGCGCATGGGTAGAGAGCCTCATTCAACTCTGATGGTGATGTTACAATATCACGCGCGTGTACTTCAGTGGAAGCCGAGCAAGTCGCTCTCTGCTCAGTGCCGACTTGCTTTGGGGTGGAAAGGCTTGTTTATGCTAGGATGCCACCCAATTTTTGAGCGAGATTCGAGGCATGTTCCTGAGGTATTTTTCGGCTTTCTGGCTGCTTGTTTTGTGGTCTTCCTTTGCCCAGGCAGACAATTTGGCAGAGGCCCGCAAGCCCGTTGATAGATTGAATGGCACCCTGATAGAAGTCATGAAGGGTGGGCAGAAGCTCGGCTATACAGGCCGCTACAAAAAACTTGATCCGGTGGTCAAAGACACCTTCGAGTTCGAGGCGGTATCGTTGATTGCCCTTGGTGCGCACTGGAAAAAGCTGGAGCAGCCGCAGAAGCTGGCGTTTATGGACAAGCTGACTGATCTGAGCATCGCTACCTATGCCGCTCAGTTCAAGGAGTTTGGCGGTGAATCCTTTCAGTTCGATTCCAGTCAGGACGTAAAGAATGGCAAGCTGCTGCTGCGCTACAACCTTGTTGCCCCTAACGAGAAGCCGATCAAGTTTGAGTATTTTGTTGGTCAGTTCAACGGGCAGTGGCACATCATCAACATTGTGGTCGACGGTATCAGCGATCTGGCCTTGAAAAAGGCGCAGTACACTAGCGTTATCGATCGTGAGGGTTTTGATGCCCTGTTAAACAAGTTGACGCAGAAGATCAACGATTACGCCAAAAATAACACCTGAGTAGATGACCGCCCCAACAAAAAAGCGCCTGCGGGCGCTTTTTTGTTGGGGCGGTTCAGGTTTACTGGTGGGGGCTCAAGCAGTATCGATGAACGAGCCGGCGCAGGAGATCGATGCCCGGGCGGATATGTTCCAGCGGCAGGTATTCATCTGGCTGGTGGGCCTGGTCAATAAATCCGGGGCCGATGACAATTGTCTGCATGCCAAGCCGGTCAAGAAACGGCGCCTCGGTACCAAATGCCACCGCACCGGCCTGCTGGCCGCTGAATGCCTCGCAGCTAAGCGTCATGTCGTTATCTGCCGGCGTTTCGAAGGCAGGCAATCCCGGGAAAAGTCGTTTGACATCCACCTGAAGCCGCATATCTCGGTCCAGTATTCCCTCTAGTCGCTGGCATAATGCCTCATGCAGGGTGTCAATGTTCATGCCGGGGAGGGGGCGAATGTCGATCAGCAACTCGCAGGCCCCGCAGATCCGATTGGGGCTGTCGCCACCGTGGATGGCCCCGAGGTTGAGGGTGGGATAGTCGACCTCGAAGGCGGGATTGCGATATCGATCCTTTAGCTCTTGCTGAAAGGCGAGCAGGTCAGCCATGACTGCCTGCATGCCGACGAGAGCATTTGCACCCAAGGCCGGGTTACTTGAGTGTCCGGCCTGGCCGCGCACCGTGATCGACTCCATCATCACGCCCTTGTGCATGCGGATGGGTTTCAGCCCGGTGGGTTCGCCAATGACTGCCTGTCGTCCCAACTGCCGGTTCTGTTCCAGCAATTGTCGCGCTCCCGACATTGAGCTTTCCTCGTCGGCCGTGCCAAGCAAGACCAGCGGTCGCTGGAGATCCTGAGCCCGAAACTGAGAGGCGGCTTCAAGGATAAGCGCGAAGAATGACTTCATGTCTGCGCTGCCGAGACCATATATCCGTCCATCGCGTTCAGATGCGCTGAACGGGTCGCTGGACCAGAGTTCCGGGTTGCAGGGGACCGTATCGGTGTGCCCAGAGAGTACGAGCCCACCCTTGATCTCGCTGTCGCGTGACGCGCCGAGTGTGGCAATCAGGTTAGCCTTGCGATCGTCGATCGGGTCGATTTCCACCCGAAATCCCAATGATTCGGCCCACTCCGCAAGGCGGTGTATCACCCCCAGATTGCTCTGGTCATGACGGGGATCGGCGCTGCTGATCGAGGGTTCCCGGATCAGGGTGCCGATCATCTCGTGGATTGAGGGTAGGGTCCGACTCATGATCTTGCCTGACTAGATGTCGCCGAGATGCTTGTCGGTCACAGCGCCTTCGGACGCGGATGCGGCCAATTTTGCGAACTTGGCCAGCACTCCGCGGGTATAGCGGGGCGCGGGCCGCTTCCATGCAGCCAGGCGAGACTGAATCTCTGCTTCTGCCACATGTAACGATAATTCGGCTTTCTCGGCGTCGATGGTGATCTCGTCGCCGTCCCTGACGATGGCCAAAGCCCCCCCGGAATAGGCTTCCGGCGTAATGTGGCCGACGACAAATCCATGTGTGCCGCCCGAGAAGCGTCCATCGGTGATGAGTGCTACATCCTTTGCCAGTCCCTTGCCCATGACGGCGGAAGTCGGCGACAGCATCTCGCGCATGCCGGGACCGCCCTTCGGTCCTTCATAGCGGATGACGATGACATCGCCCTTCACTACCGTGCCGTCCAGAATGGCCTTCAGTGCCAACTCCTCGCAGTCAAACACCCGTGCCTGGCCAGTGAAACGCAGCCCTTCCTTGCCCGTGATCTTGGCGACAGCGCCCTCCGGCGCAAGGTTGCCGCGAAGAATCACCAGATGGCTGTCCTTTTTGATGGGGTTGTCCAGCGGTCGGATCATGTCCTGGCCTGCCGGGTAGCTGGGTGCGCTGGCCAGATTTTCAGCCAGGGTCTTGCCGGTGACGGTCAGGCAGTCGCCATGCAGCAGGCCGGCGTCCAGAAGGATTTTCATCAGCGGCTGGATGCCGCCGATTTCGACCAGTTCCGCCATGGCATATTTCCCGCTGGGTTTCAGATCGGCCAGCAACGGAACTCGTTTGCCGATGCGGGTGAAATCATCCAGACTCAACTCAATGCCGCAGGCATCCGCCATCGCCAGCAGATGCAGCACGGCATTGGTCGACCCGCCGAGGGCGATGACGACAGTGATGGCGTTCTCGAAGGCCGGCCTGGTCATGATGTCGAGGGGGCGGATCCCGGATTCCAAAAGTTTAAGAACCTGAGCGCCGGCCTGTTCACAGTCGCGCTGTTTATCGCCGGAGATGGCCGCCTGTGCGGAGCTGCCGGGCAAACTCATGCCCAGTGCCTCGATGGCGGAGGCCATGGTGTTGGCGGTGTACATCCCTCCGCACGACCCCGGGCCGGGAATGGCCTTGGATTCGATCGCCTTGAGTTCGGCATCGTCAATCTTGTCATTGGCACGCGCGCCGACCGCCTCGAATACCGAGACGATGTCGAGTTTCTTGTCGCCATGGCAGCCGGTCAGGATGGTGCCGCCGTAGACGAAGATGGCCGGGCGATTGAGTCGGGCGATGCCGATCATGCAGCCCGGCATATTCTTGTCGCAGCCGCCAATAGCGACCAGACCGTCAAAACCCTGGCAGCCGACGACCGTTTCGATCGAGTCGGCAATGACCTCGCGGGAGACCAGCGAGTATTTCATGCCCTCGGTGCCCATGGAGATGCCATCCGAGATAGTGATCGTATTAAAGATCACCGCCTTGCCGCCATGACCATCGACGCCTTTGGCGGCATCATCGGCCAGTTTGTTGATGTGCATGTTGCAGGGCGTCACCATGCTCCAGGTGGAAGCGATACCAATCTGTGGCTTGGCAAAATCCTGGTCGCTGAAACCGACGGCATGCAGCATGGCGCGGCTGGGCGCTCGCTCCATGCCATCAACGACTTGGGATGAGAAAGGGCGGTTTTTGTCCTGTGGGTTGCTCATGGCTTAAAAGTTACCGGGTATCGTTGATTTTGATGAGGGAGGTTGGGTATCGGTCAGAAGGAATTCCACTGACTCCGGCGTCGCACGCTGAGTCTGGGCAAGAGGACTCCCAGCATAATGCCGGCGAAGAGCACTCCGCCGCCAATCAGGAACCAAGCCTGCTTCTGGTCGTCGGTCAGCGCATTCTTATCCCGCAGAGCCGTCTCCAGCTCCTTTCTCTGCGCGATCACACTCGCCTGAAGCTGGTCTCGCTCCGCCTGGATGCGAAGCACATCGGCAGAGGCCTGACGCACGGCAATGAGTTCGGTTTCAAGCCGTTTCAGTTCGGCCTGCAGTTGCTCGGGTGTTTTTGCCGGTGCCTCCTTTTCGTTTACCCATTCTGAGCCGTCGCCGGGTTTTACGGTGGGCTCTTCTGTTGTCATCAATCGGCTGGCAACCCAGCCGATTTCGCCTTCAGCGAGTTGCACCCTGGCATAGCCCAGCTTGGTATTGATCTTAAGAACTTTGATCGGGGTTCCCGGCTCCAGTGTCTTGATGGTCTTGTCTTTTTTAGCCAGGCCGGTTCTCAGCTCGGCGGGTCCGCTTGCACTGATATAGCGGGTGGCCGTTTCTGACTGAAGGACTGGAGAGATGATCAGAGTAAGCGCGAGCAGAAAAAATCGTAGGATGGCCATGTTATTGCTTTTAGGGTTGTTATGGCGGGCAAGTGGGCTTTTGCGGGCTGAAATGCTGTTTCGGCAGGTCCCTTGCTGACCAAGGCGATAATGGTATATCAACCCCTCTGGCGCTGCATAACTGGTGGATTGACTGCTTTGGTCGCACAAGCTTTGGTGTGGGATAACAACCTGTGGAGTCGAAGTCATTTCGGATGTTTTCGTTACCTTGAAGGCGTCGAGTGCTAAATTACCCCGTAAATTAGGCCGGTTAAGCGGCTTCGATCTGTTTACAGGAACCTCGCTCGCATGAAAATTCTGGTGACTGGCGCCGCCGGTTTTATTGGCTCCTCTCTCGCACATGTATTGCTTGCCCGTGGCGATGAAGTGATCGGCGTTGATAGCGTTAACGATTACTACGATGTCAATCTCAAGGAGGCGCGGCTGGCCCGGCTCACGAATCAGCCGGGTTTCACGGAAGTGCGAATTGCGCTGGAGGACCGTGATGCCCTGTTTGCCGCATTTGCCCGTCACCAACCGCAACGGGTCGTCAATCTTGCTGCCCAGGCCGGGGTGCGCTACTCCCTGACTCATCCTCATGCCTACATCGATGCCAATCTGGCAGGTTTCTGCAATATCCTTGAAGCCTGTCGCCATCACTCGGTCGAGCATTTGGTCTACGCCTCGTCTAGTTCCGTCTATGGCGCCAATACGCGGATGCCGTTTTCCGTTCACCACAATGTCGACCATCCGGTCAGCCTTTATGCGGCGACCAAGAAGGCAAACGAATTGATGGCCCATACCTATAGCCATCTATTCAATTTACCCACCACCGGGCTGCGCTTCTTCACTGTTTATGGTCCCTGGGGACGGCCGGATATGGCGTTGTTTATGTTTACCCGCAGCATTCTGGCCGGGAAGCCGATTGATGTCTTCAACCACGGCAAACATAAACGCGATTTCACTTATATTGACGATATTGTGGAAGGAGTGATACGGACGTTGGATCGCGTGGCGACAGCCAACCCCGAGTGGAGTGGCGACCACCCCGATCCCGGTACCAGCAAGGCGCCTTATCGGCTCTATAACATCGGCAACAACGAGCCAGTCGAGTTGATGCGCTTCATTGAGGTGATCGAGGACTGCCTTGGCAAGAAGGCAGAAAAGAACTTCCTGCCCATGCAGGATGGCGATGTGCCGGCAACCTTCGCGGATGTCGACGATCTGCGGCGGGATGTCGGCTATGCGCCGAAAACCTCGATCGAAACCGGCGTTGCGCGCTTTGTGGAGTGGTACAAAGACTATTATGGTTACGTTTGATGGACTCTATTGAAGCACTGGCTGCCATGCCGGTAATGACCCATGCGCGAGTGCCCCTGCTGGGTTTTGCCGCCCTCAGTGGCACGGGCAAGACCACGCTGCTTAAACAGTTGATTCCACTGCTCAAGAACAAGGGCTTGCGAATCGGGCTCATCAAACACGCGCACCACGCCTTTGAGGTCGACACGCCGGGAAAGGACAGTTATGAGTTGCGCCAGGCCGGAGCCAGCCCAGTTATGCTCTGTTCTTCGCGCCGCAGGGTGATCATGACTGATCATGCCGTGCAGCGCGATCCTTCCCTGAACGAAGAGTTGTTCCACTTGAATCAGAGCGAGCTAGATCTGCTGCTGGTCGAAGGCTTCAAGCGCGAGGTCTTTCCAAAGCTCGAACTGCATCGTCCGTCACTGGGCCACCCCTTACTGTATCCGGGCGATGAGCAGATTATTGCGATTGCCGCGGATGCCCAACTGGTTCCGGCGCCGCCCATCCCTTGTCTCGACCTGAATCAGCCACAAGCGGTGGCGGATTTTATTTTGCAAGTATTCCTTCCGCGCGCCCGTCGTGTCCTCGATTTGCGATAAACCTACCGGCCTGCTCAGTCTCGATCAGGCCATTGAACGGCTCTTGGCAAACGTTCAGCCTGTCCAGGGCGATAAGCGGATTCCACTGGTTCAGGCGCTGGGGCGCGTCTTGTCAGCCGACGTTAGCTCTCCCCTGGATCTGCCGTGTTTCACCAATTCGGCCATGGATGGTTATGCCCTCCGTGCCGGCGATGTCCATCCCGGAGCAACCTTGCGAGTCATGGGGTCGGCCTTCGCGGGCCGGCCCTTCGCGGGCGTCGTCGGCTCGGGCGAGTGTGTCCGGATTTTTACCGGCGCTCCTCTGCCAGAGGGGGCGGATGCGGTCATGGTTCAGGAGTTAACTGAACCTCAGGGTTCCTTGGTGATTCTGAGGTCCCCGGGGCCGATGAGCCCGGGGGAGAATGTGCGCCATCAGGGTGAAGAACTGAGGCGGGGTGATCGGCTGTTATCGGCCGGCAGGATCCTGCGTCCGGCAGATCTGGGCTTGCTCGCCGTGGCGGGCTGCGGCGAGGTAGCCGTGGTCCGGCGTCTGCGCGTGGCTTTCCTGGCTACCGGCGATGAGCTGGCGGATCCCGGCGAACAGCTGGCCCCGGGATTCATTTATGAGAGTAACCGCCCGGTTTTGCATGCGCTGCTGTCTGAAATGGGTGTTGAGCCGATCGATTTGGGGCGAGTGGGAGATGATCGTGATGCCATCCGGGAAGCCATGCGGCAGGGGGCCGGGCAAGCCGATGTGCTGATAACCACTGGCGGTGCTTCAGTGGGTGACGCGGATCATGTCGTTGACCTGCTCCGCGAACTCGGTCAGATGGAGTTCTGGAAAGTGGCCATCAAGCCGGGCAAACCGTTTGTGTTTGGACGCCTAGGTAGCACGCCGATCTTTGGTCTGCCGGGTAACCCGGTGTCGATGATGGTGACCTTTCTGCAACTGGTTCGCCCGGCCCTGCTTCGCATTGCGGGTGCGGCCGCCAGGCGGCCCGTGCGCTGGCCGGTGGTATGCCGGAATCGTCTGCGTAAATCGCCGGGTCGGCTTGAGTTTCAGAGAGGCGTCGTCGATTGGGTCGATGGCGTCCCTGGTGTCGCTGCTCTGGCCGGTCAGGGCAGCCACCGGTTGACTTCGATGAGTCGGGCCGATTGCTTCATCGTGTTGCCGCCCGAATCCGCCGGGGTGGAGCCGGGTGAAATGGTCGAAATCGAATTGCTTGCCGAGCCTGGAGTCTTTCCATCATGACGTCTTTGTCCGGAATCAGAACCGATAGCGTCTTGCTTTATTGTCGTCCGGGATTCGAGAAGGAATGTGCTGCGGACATCATTGAGCAGGCCGGCCTGTTGGGTGTTCATGGCTATGTGAAGGCGGCGGAGGGCAGCGGCTTTGTCCGGTTCATGCCGCAGGGAGAAGATGCTTGCGAGCGCTTGCGGCAGAATTTGCGATTTGGCGACCTGATGTTTGCGCGGCAGCTGATCTACGTTTTCGGCACTGATGAAAGTTTGCCGGCGGAGGACCGTCTAACCCCCTTGATGTCGATCATTCGTGCATCGGGGCTGCGGTTTTCTGAATTGTTCCTCGAAACGGCCGACACCAATGAGGCCAAGTCTCTTTCGGTGTTCCTGCGTAAATTCGCGCTGCCGCTGCGACGCGCCCTGGAACGCGAGCAACTCTTGGGTAACCGGCATCTTCCTCGACTGCATGTGTTTTTTCTCAGCGCTACTTCGGTATGCGTGGGTTTGTCCAATGTCACGGATGCTTCTCCATGGCTGATGGGGATCCCGCGACTGAAATTTCCAAGGGGAGCGCCCAGCCGGTCTACGCTGAAGCTGGATGAAGCGTTCCAGGTCTTCGTGCAATTGCCGGATCAGGATCTTCGGCCTGGTATGACGGCAGTCGACCTTGGCGCTGCCCCGGGCGGCTGGACCTGGCAGTTGGTGCACCGACACATTCGAACCATCGCGGTCGACAATGGGGCGATTGACCCCGCCCTTTTGGATTCGGGGATTGTCGAGCATTTGCGGGTGGATGGCTTTCGTTACCGCCCGGTCAAGCCGGTCGACTGGCTGGTCTGCGATATGGTTGAGCAACCGTTGCGGATCGCGGCACTAATGGCGGATTGGCTTGCACAGGGGTATTGTCGGCATGCGCTTTTTAACCTCAAATTGCCCATGAAAAAACGCTATGAGTGCGTTCAGCAAAGCCGTGAACTGATTGAGTCAAGGCTCACCCAGACAAACCGCCGTTACCGGTTGGAATTCCGGCAGCTGTATCACGACCGCGCCGAAATTACGGGTTATGCGGTTTGCCTTGACGGGTGATGTGTTATACCGGTTTTTCACAGCTTTTTCACGGAGTTGGACTATAATCGCGTGAGGTTATTGACCTTTTTACTTATTCCTTCCCGCTGCAGGCGCCCACCATGACGATAGTTTCCGAAGCTGAGTTTGACCTCAGTCATCACCATATATCCAAGCAGTATGATCATGAGCTGCTTGCCATACGGAACCGGGTGCTGACTTTGGGGGGATTGGTCGAGGCGCAGGTCGAGTCCGCTGTCATTGCGCTTATGGAAAGCGATATTGAGCTTGCCGAAAGGGTCATCAGTGACGATTACAAGGTCAACTCGCTGGAAGTCGCTATCGATGAGGAGTGCACACAAATTCTGGCATTGAGACAGCCGGCGGCGCGTGACCTGCGACTAGTCGTGGCGGTCATCAAGACCATTACCGATCTTGAGCGGATTGGTGACGAAGCCAAGCGCATCGCGCGGATTGCCGTAGATCTGGTTGACCACTTTCCCAAGAAGAATCAGCTCACCGATCTTCAGCAACTGGCCCAGCATGCTCGGCAAATGCTGCGGGAGTCCCTGGATGCCTTTGCGCGTATCGACATCGATGAATCCCTGAGGGTGGTTCAGGAAGATCGCCAGGTGGATCGCGAGTACGAAAGCATCATGCGCCAGCAGATTACCTACATGATGGAAGATCCCCGATCCATTCCGGTTTCGCTCAACATCATGTGGGCAGCGCGCGCATTGGAGCGGGTGGGCGATCGTGCCTGTAATATCTGCGAATACGTGATCTATTACGCCATGGGCAAGAATATTCGCCATATCAGCATTGACGAAGTCGAGCGCGATTTGCGCGCGGGTTGAATTGTATCGGGTGAGGGCGATTAAGCGATCTCGTCCCGGCATAAGCCCAACTCCCGACTCCTACCCCTTTCTAAGAACGTCTCACTATGCACCGATTACTTCGCGTCGTCGCCCTGTTTATCCTGTTCACAATGAACGCGACGGCGGCATTTGCAGCGGATTCCTTCACTATCGAGGATATTCGAATCGAAGGTCTTCAGCGAGTGGCGCCAGGTACTGTCTTCAATTATCTGCCCGTGAAAGTCGGGGATGATTTCGATCAGCGGCAGTCATCGGAAAGTATCAAGGCGCTTTTCAAAACCGGTTTCTTCAAGGATGTTCGCCTCGAACAGGATGGTAATACACTGGTCATTATCGTCGAGGAGCGCCCCTCGATTGCCAGTGTGCAGATCGAGGGTAATAAAGATATCAGTACCGATGATCTCAAGAAGGCGCTGAAGGGTATCGGTCTGGTCGAAGGAAAGGTCTTTGATCGCGCAGTGCTGGATAAGGTGGAGCAGGAGCTGCGCAGACAGTATTACAGTCGCGGAAAATATGGGGTCAATGTTGAGTCCAGCGTCACTGATCAGCCGCGTAACCGGGTAGCTGTCAATATCAATATCTCCGAAGGAAAAGTGGCGACGATTGAGCAAATCAATATCGTCGGCAATAACGCCTACTCGGATGAGGAATTACTCAGCCAGTTCGAGTTGACTACCGGCAACCTTCTGTCCTTTTATACCAAGGACGATCAGTACTCAAAGCAGAAGTTGTCGGCCGACCTTGAGAGGTTAAGATCGTTTTATCTGGACCGTGGCTATATCAATTCCCAGATCGAATCGACTCAGGTTGCCATGACGCCCGACAAGAAGGAGATGTACCTGACGGTCAATATCAAGGAAGGAGATGTTTACAAGGTCAGCGAAGCCAAGGTGACCGGGAAACTGATCATCCGGCCGGAAGAAATTACCCCTCTTGTGGCAATCGGGCCGGGTGATACATTCTCCCGCAGGCTGGCGACGGAAACACAGAAAGCCATCTCCGATCGATTGGGGGATGAGGGGTATATCTTCGCCAACGTCAATATGGTTCCCGAGATCAATGAGCAGAACAAAACCGTTGCCATGACGTTCTTTGTTGATCCCGGCAAGCAGGTGTATGTGCGTCGAGTGACATTCCGGGGGAATACCCGGACTCGGGATGAAGTCTTGCGTCGCGAGATGCGACAGATGGAATCTGCATGGGCTTCCAGCACCAAGATCGAGCGGTCCAAGACCCGACTTGAACGACTGGGATATTTCCAGGAAGTCAATGTGGAAACGCCTGCGGTCCCGGGAACATCTGACCAGATTGACGTGAACTACAATATTGTCGAAAAGTCCTCGGGTAATATCATGGCCGGTGTGGGTTACTCACAGCAGCAGGGCATTATATTTAATGCCAATGTAACGCAAGATAATGTATTCGGTACCGGCAAGCGGGTCGGGTTCAATTTCAATAATAGCCGCATCAATACGATTTACCAGGCCAGCTATTTTAATCCCTATACCACGCTGGATGGCGTCAGTAGTGGGTTTGACCTTTCCTATCGAAAGATGGATGCCTATGTTATTAACCTGGCGAACTATGCAACGGATACCGGACAGGTGGGCACCAATCTGGGTATACCCCTGAGTGAATTCGACAGCATCCGATTCAATCTGGATTATGACTATACCAATCTAAGAGTCAGCAACCAGTCCTCACGGGAAATTCTTGAATATATAAGAAACTATACAACGACTCCGCCGGATAGTTCGTATGGGTTCAATTACATACCCATGGCCGTGGGTTATGTTCACGATACCTTGAACCGGGCAATATTTCCGACGGACGGTGGCGCGGAGCGCCTCTCATTTCTGGCGACACCTCCTGTTTTCGGCAAGGATAGCGTCAATTTCTTCAAGGCGAGCGCCAAGTCCCAGCATTATTTCCCGGTGGCGAAGGACCTGACACTGATGGTCATGGCCGAGGTCGCTTATGGTGGCAGTTATAGTGACACCCCGGGACTACCCTTTTGGGAGAACTACTTTGCCGGTGGACCCCAGGTGATGCGCGGTTTTTATCCAAGCTCCCTTGGTCCCCGGACACTCCCTAACGAATTGGGGGCGGGCGGTGGGTTGTCTTTGGGCGGTTCCAGCAAGATTGTCAGTTCATTCGAATTGCTGGCGCCCATTCCTTTCCTGGAGGACAGCAAGAACATGCGCATTGGTGCGTTTGTTGACATCGGCAACGTCTATTGCGAAGCCTTTCAGGTGGCATCGCCGAAAGCGATTGCAGAGGGGGGCGGAACCCCTTGCTTCGCCGAGCAAAAGGGCGATTTCCTGCGCTATTCTCCCGGATTGCTCGCCCGTTGGCTCTCGCCATTCGGTGCGTTGGGTGTAAGCATCGCCAAGCCCATCAATACCGTTCAGGGTGACCGGTTGCAGATGTTCCAGTTCTCTTTCGGCCAGGCATTCTGAGGCCGACCCACCTAGCGGGTTGGCTCCAGCTCACTAAAGCGGTAAAGCAGGTTTTGGTCAATCAGGCGAAGCACCGACTCTGGAGTCAGGTATTGGGCGCTTCTCCGTTGCCCGATAAGCTGCCTGATATAGCTGGCCGATATTTCCAGTTGGCTCACAACCATGAAGTGGATCAGCCCGGCCGGACGGGTCTTGAGGTCCCGTGGCCGCTGGCAGAGAAGTTTGTCGAAAAACCCCTCAAGCTCTATCGGCCATGTTGGCTCGGTTCCCGGTCGTTGCATCACCACGATGTGCGCAAGATCAATAAGCGACTGCCAGCGGTGCCAGCGGTGCAGGCCGTGAAAGGCATCTGAGCCAACGATCAGCGCCAGTGGGGTTGTGCTGCCGATGTCCTCTCTCACGGAGCTAAGCGTGTCGAACATGAATGAGTGGCCGGCTCGTTCCAGTTCGCGAGTGTCGATGCGAACGCCTTGCGGCGCATCTCGGAGGGCTGCCTGCAGCATGGCGAGTCGCTGCTCCGGCGTCGCCCCCGGCGTACTGCGGTGAGGCGGGATTTTGCACGGCACAAACCGCAGCTCAGTAAGCTCAAGCGCTTCCCGCACTTCCAGAGCTGTTCGCAGGTGACCGTAATGGACGGGGTCGAACGTCCCGCCGTAGATCCCGATCATGACGCGACCGTCATGGCCCAGCCACTGCCAGGGAGCATCTAGCCCCTGATATGGCCGTCGCCCAGTACCACGAACTTTTGTGAGGTCAGCCCTTCCAGTCCGACCGGCCCACGGGCATGGAGCTTGTCGGTGGAAATACCGATTTCGGCTCCTAGGCCATATTCGAAGCCATCAGCGAACCGGGTTGAGGCATTTACCATCACCGAGCTGGAATCAACCTCGCGGAGAAACCGCCGCGCGCGCGAATAATCCTCCGTAACAATCGATTCCGTATGTCCGGAGCTATGCTGGTGGATGTGATCCATGGCCTCGTCCATGTCCGCCACTACACGAATCGAGAGAATGGGGGCCAGGTACTCGGTGTCCCAATCCTCGCTGGTCGCCGCCACCGCTTCCGGGATGATTTCGCGGGTTTTCGGGCAGCCACGCAATTCTACGCCCTTTTCCATCAGCTGCTTTGCAAGCTCCGGCAGCACGATTGGTGCGATACGCCTGGCCACCAACAGGGTCTCCATGGCGTTACAGACGCCATAGCGCTGGGTCTTGGCGTTAATGGCGATTCGTTGGGCCTTTTCCAGGTCACAGTGATCATCAATGTAGACATGGCAGATACCGTCCAGGTGCTTGATGACCGGAATACGCGATTCCGCCATGATCCGCTCGATAAGTCCCTTACCGCCTCGCGGTACGATCACGTCGATGCAGTCATTCAGTTGCAGCAGTTCGCCCACCGCGGCCCGGTCGGTGGTTGGAATCAGCTGCACCGCATCGGCGGGTAGCCCCACCGATTCGAGTCCGGATCGGATGCAAGCGGCAATGGCCTGATTGGAATGGATGGATTCCGAGCCGCCACGAAGGATGCAGGCATTGCCCGACTTCAGGCAGAGTGATGCCGCATCGGCGGTTACATTTGGCCGAGACTCGTAAATGATGCCGATAACGCCGAGTGGCACACGCATTCGACCTACCTGAATGCCTGAGGGACGGTAGGTCAGATGAGTGATTTCACCCACGGGATCGGGCAGTGCGGCGACCTGCCGGACACCATCCGCCATCGCGTTGATGCGGGCTAAAGTCAACTCCAGGCGTTCCAGCATGGCGCTGTCGAGTTGATTCTGACGACCTGTTTCCAGATCTCTCTGGTTTTCGCTGATCAGTTGAGCTGCGCCAGCCTCAAGTGCTGCGGCGATGGCCAGCAACGCCTGATTCTTGGCTGAGGTTTCGGCGCGGCCTATCACTCGGGCTGCAGTTCGGGCGTTTTCGCCAATGGTGCGCAAGTTGGATTTCAGTGAGTCTGGCATGGCCAATATCCGGATTAATGTCGAGTGTAGGTGGATTGTGACTGGGGCTTTATCAGGCTGATACAAAGGGTTAGCAGAGCATCCCATTCATCGCCGGCCGCCATTCCCTTGATGATGCGGTCGGCCCGTCCGGAAAGCAGGATTGCCTGGTGGATCATGTTCTGATTCAGTCGCTCGAGGGCAAGGCTCATGGCGGCCTTTCGGCTGTCCCATAGCCGGTATTTGCTGAACAGGGATTCAGCCGAGGCGCCTGCCTTGAGTTCCAGTTTCAGTGTGTTGAGCAAACGCAACTCCCGAGCCAGAGCCCAAAGCACTACGGCAGAGGCAATACCTTCGCCTCTGAGGCCATTCAGCACACGCAATGCCTTGTTGGTCTGACCCCTGAGTACCTGTTCGGTCAAGTCGAATACATCGTAACGGGCGCTGTCGGCCACTGATTTCAATATCTCTTCATCGGTCAACTGCCCCGTGCCGTAAAGAATGTGCAGCTTTTCGACTTCCTGGGCCGCCGCCAGCAAATTACCCTCGACACGGGCCGCCAGGAGCCGCAAACCGGATTGGTCAGCCAAAAGCCCACGAGCGTTCAGTCGACGATCCAGCCAGCGCAGAAGCTTCTCACCGGTGAGCGGCCAGACCTGCATGACGATGCCCAGGCGCTCCATAGCTTGATACCAGCGGGCCTTTTGCTCGGCTGCCGTCAGTTTGGGCAGGCTGACCAGCAGGATCGCGTCTGCCGGCGGCCGCTCCGCAAAATGAAGAAGAGCCTCGGCACCCGGCTTGTCCGGTTTGGCGGGGAGGTGAATGTCGAGGATTCTCGGTTCTCCAAACAGAGAATAAGAGTCACTTGCCGTCCGAAAAGTCCCCCACTCAAAGTTCGAATCGACATGAAAGCGCTCGCGGTTAACATAGCCATGCGCTTTACCTGCCTGACGGATGGCATCCGCCGCTTCCATCAGTTGCAGCGGCTCGTCACCACTCAGGACATAGGTCCGGGCCAGGGTGCTTTTGAGATGTTGGCCGAGTTGTTCCGGGTAAAGCTTCACGAAGGATTGGCGGGTTTGTCACGAAGCGTAAAGACGACCTGGCGGAGCAGGGTTTGGGCGGCTTCCATTTCCATCTCCGAGCGGATTTGGACTTCCTCGAGGCCCTGTCCCAAGGGAGATCCCTGGGTATTGAAGTATTCCCTTCTTACCAGCAGCTCTTTCTCGGGTATCAATATGTCACCCTTGGGGGTCTGTACCTCATAAATCACACGGAAGGTGAGATCGAACATGTTGGCTCGTCCCACTGCGCTTAATGTGATGGGACGCCGCAAATGCCTGACCGTCGTGACATTGATGATGGCGCTGGCCCCGGCGGGTTTGGCCGCCATGATGCCGCCCCCGGCAATCAAGGACTTGTTGAAGTCTGTGTAAAAGGAATTTCCTTTGCTGACGCCTGACAAGAAGAGGGTTTTCTCCTGGGTGGAGCCGGGAATGTCCCCGCGAAGGTGAAAACCGCAACCAGCCAGTAACAGCAGGCAGATCGTCAGACTGCCAATCCGGTGACTGAGTGGGCTTATCATCAGACGACGATGTTGACCAGCTTGCCGGGCACCACGATTACCTTCTTTGCCGGTTTACCGTCCATGAAGCGCTGCACGTTTTCATCGGCAAGCGCGGCGGACTGGATGGCCGCTTGATCGGCCTCGACCGGCAGGGTTATCTTGCCGCGCAGTTTGCCGTTGACCTGCACGACCATCTCTATGGCGTCCTGCACCAGTGCCGTCTCGTCATGACGGGGCCAGGTAGCGGTTGCGACCAGCCCTTCCCGGCCCAGCGCCTTCCACAGGCGCTCGGCGATGTGCGGCACGATTGGCGCGAGCATCAGCGTCACCAGCTCAAAGGCTTCCTGACGCACGGCGCGACCCTGATCGCTGGCATCGTCGAATTTAGCCAGCGCATTCAGCAATTCCATGTTGGCGGCAATCGCCGTGTTGAAGGTGAAGCGCCGACCCATATCGTCCGTGACCTTGCGCAGGGTCTCGTGAACCTGGCGGCGGAGGGTTTTCTGCGCTTCGTTCAGTGAGATCTTGTCCAATGCGGGCGAGGGGCCGTCATTGACGTGGCCGGCAACCTGTTTCCAGAGGCGTTTGAGAAAACGGAAACCGCCTTCCACCCCGGAGTCAGACCATTCCAGAGACTGCTCGGGCGGAGCTGCGAACATGGTGAACAACCGCACCGTGTCGGCGCCATATCGGCTGACCAGATGCTCCGGATCAACCCCGTTGTTCTTGGACTTCGACATCTTCTCGATGCCACCGACCTTGACCGGCTGACCATCGGTTTTCAGCAGGGCGCCGGTAATGCGGCCCTTCTCGTCGGTGCTGATGTCGACTTCCGTCGGTCCGACGTAAGCTTTCTTACCATGCTCCTCGCGATAGAAGGTCGGGGCCACGACCATGCCCTGGGTCAGCAGGTTGGCGAACGGTTCATCGCAGTGGACCATGCCGGCATCGCGCAGCAGCTTGTGATAGAAGCGCGAGTAGAGGAGATGCAGGATGGCGTGTTCGATGCCGCCGATGTACTGGTCGACCGGCAACCAATACTTGGCGCGCTCATCCAGCATGGCCTGGTCGTTGTCGGCGCTGGTGTAGCGGGCGAAGTACCACGACGACTCCATAAAGGTGTCAAAGGTGTCGGTCTCGCGCCGGGCCGGCTTGCCGCAGCAAGGGCAATCCACATGAACGAAACTGTCCAGCTTGGCCAGCGGCGAGCCGATGCCGGTAATGTCGACGTCCTTGGGCAGCATGACCGGCAGTTCATCGTTCGGGACCGGCACCGTGCCGCAGTCGTCGCAATAGATGACCGGCACCGGGCAGCCCCAGTAGCGCTGGCGGGACACGCCCCAGTCGCGCAGGCGGAAGTTGGTCTGCTTCTCACCCAGGTCTTTGGCCTGGAGATCGGCGGCAATGGCATCGACCGCTTCGGCATGAGCCAAACCATCGTAGGGGCCGGAATTGACGCAGACGCCGACGGTTTTGTCGCCATACCAGTCCTGCCAGCGATCCATCGTGAACGGCGATTCGCCCTTGTCCCGGGATTGGATGACCTGACGAATATCCAGCCCATATTTGTGGGCAAAGTGGAAATCGCGCTCGTCGTGCGCCGGCACAGCCATCACGGCGCCCTCGCCATAGCTCATCAGGACATAGTTGCCGACCCAGACCGGCACCGGTTTGCCGGTCAGCGGATGGGTCACCGTGATGCCGGTGTTCATGCCCTTCTTTTCCATCGTGGCGACATCGGCCTCGGCGGTGCCGCTCTGTTCGCATTCCTTGATGAACTCGGCCAGCGCCGGATTGGACTTGGCGGCATGGGTCGCTAGCGGATGTTCCGGCGCCACGGCGCAGAAGGTGACGCCCATGATGGTATCGGCGCGGGTGGTGTAGACCCAGAGCTTGACTTCAGCGCCGTCCAGCGTGTATGGGAAGGCGAAGCGCACGCCATGGCTCTTGCCGATCCAGTTGGCCTGCATGGTGCGGACTTGCTCCGGCCAGCCCTTGAGTGTGTCCAGTTCGGCCAGCAGTTCATCGGCGTAGGCCGTGATCTTCATGAACCACTGCGAGATTTCCTTGCGCACCACTGGCGTGTCGCAACGCCAGCAGCAGCCCTCGATGACCTGCTCGTTGGCCAGCACCGTGTTGTCGTTAGGACACCAGTTGACAGGGGAGGTCTTCTTGTAGACGAGCCCCTTATCCAATAGCCGCAGGAAAAACCATTGTTCCCAGCGGTAATACTCGGGCGAGCAGGTGGCGACCTCGCGTTGCCAGTCATAGCCGAAGCCCAGCTCCTTAAGCTGCTGCTTCATGTAGGCGATGTTCTCGTAGGTCCAGTCCCCCGGCGGCACGCCTTTGCTCATGGCGGCGTTTTCGGCGGGCAGGCCAAAGGCATCCCAGCCCATCGGTTGCAGAACGTTTTTGCCCAGCATGCGCTGATAGCGCGCCATTACGTCGCCGATGGTGTAATTCCGCACGTGCCCCATGTGCAACCGGCCGCTGGGGTAAGGGAACATCGAAAGGCAGTAATACTTTTCCTTCGATGTATCCTCCACCGCACGAAAAACGCCTGCCTCCTCCCAAAGGCGCTGGGTTTGGGCTTCAATCTCGGCGGGCTGGTAAATGTCTTGCATACGGGCGTTCAGGCGGCGGAATATAAAGTTTGAAGCATACTAAACGCGGGGCCGGGCCGGCAACGACAATCACCCCCGGCCGGGGCAGTGAAGGCCCCGGACAACCAAAAAGTAGCGGAGAGGCCGTGGACACAAAATTCTGGATCGAAAAGTGGGAGCAACAGCAGATTGGTTTTCACCTGCCGACAACTCACCCGATGCTGGCAAGACACTGGTCGGAGTTGGATGTTGGTATGGACGCTCATGTATTGGTACCGCTCTGCGGGAAAAGCCTCGACCTTACTTATCTGATGAGTCGGGGTTGCGGTGTGACCGGAGTCGAGCTGAGCCCCATCGCAATCCGGCAATTTCTGGATGAGCAGGGCTTGCAGGCGACCACGATGGACATCGAAGGCATGCCGGTGTCCATCGTCGATGGACTGCGACTGATCGAAGGTGATTTCTTTCGGTTGAGTGCAGGGATCATAGGCCGGGTCGATGCCGTCTACGATCGGGCTGCCCTCATCGCCATGCCGCCCGATCAGCAGGATCACTATGCCCGGAAGTTGCTCGCCTTGACCCCAGAATCAGCACCTATCCTGTTGATTACTCTGGACTATGACCCTAATGAAATGTCCGGTCCGCCCTTCGCTACGTCAGGGGAGCAGGTCAGGCGCCTTTTCGGAGAACGTTATGAGGTTGACTTGCTGGAGCAGGTGGATGCCCTGGCTGATAATCCTGCTTTGCAGGGGCGCGGATTGAGCGCTTTGACGGAGACAGCCTGGCGTCTCATGCCGCGCTAGGCATCTACCGAAGCCGCAGAATTGATCTGATAAACTTCGGTTTATTTGATCGGAAACTGCTGAGCGTGGAAAAAACCCTTAGGATCGCCACCCGCCAAAGCCCTTTGGCCCTCTGGCAAGCCGAACATGTGGCTGCCCGTTTGCAGGCTGCGCATCCGGGTCTGCAGGTGGAATTGGTCAAAATGGTCACCCGTGGCGACAAGATTCTCGACGCTCCGTTGGCCAAGGTCGGAGGCAAGGGCCTCTTCGTCAAGGAACTCGAACAGGGCATCCTGGAAGGAAGCGCCGACATGGCCGTCCATTCCATGAAGGACGTACCCGCCGAGTTGCCGGAGGGTTTGCATCTCACGGCCATCCTGACGCGAGAAGATCCACGGGATGCACTCGTCTCGCAGAAGTACACCGGTCTGGCTGGGCTACCGGACGATGCACGCATCGGGACTTCCAGCTTGCGGCGGCAGTGCCAGCTTAAACTGCGACTGCCCGGCTGCCATATTTCCAGCCTGCGGGGCAATGTCGGTACACGGCTGGAAAAACTGGAAACGGAAAACCTGGATGCGATCATTCTCGCCGCAGCGGGCTTGATCAGATTGGGTCTGGCAGATCGCATCACTGAGGTGCTCTCGCCCGAGAACAGCCTTCCCGCCGTGGGGCAAGGCGCCATCGGGATCGAATGTCGTCGGGAAGATCCCTCCATTAACCAACTTCTAAGCGTATTGCATGACCCGGACACAGCTGATTGCGTGAAGGCCGAACGGAGCTTCAATCATCGGCTGAATGGCGGTTGTCAGGTGCCGATCGCGGGTTATGCCGAATTACAGGGTGGCCAGATTCGCTTGCGTGGTCTCGTGGCCAGCCCGGATGGCCGGGCACAGGTGCGGGGCGAAGTGAACGGCCACCGGACGGAGGCAGAGGCGCTGGGCGTCAGTCTGGCTGACCAACTTCTGTCCCAAGGCGCCGACCGCATTTTGCGCGAGCTTTACGAGTCCTTATGACCGCTCCACTGGCTGGAATGACGGTGCTGGTGACCCGACCTGCCGGGCAGGGTGATGGTTTGGCGCAACTCATCACCGAGGCGGGTGGAAATGCCGTATTGGCACCTTTGCTGAATATCGCTCCCCCTCTGGATTCGTCCCGGGCCGCCGGGTTATTGAATGCGGCTGAACCCTGGGATTGGCTGATTTTTGTCAGTGCCAATGCGGTGCGTTTTGCGCTGGGTATTGATGGATGGGTTGGGCGAGGTACCGGCGTCACCCGCATCGCTGCTGTCGGCGAGGCCACGGCGACCGCCCTTGCCGGGGCAGGTTTGACGGTCGATCTGGTGCCCTACCCGCAATTCAATAGTGAAGCCTTGCTGGCCGATCCCCGGATGGACCAGATAGCCGGTCAACGGATTCTGATTGTTCGCGGCGAGGGCGGACGCGAGCATCTGGCGGATACCCTGGGCGAGCGCGGGGCCGATGTCGCCTATGCCGAGGTATACCGCCGTGTTCCGGTGTCTGGAGAGGCGTTTTCGTCCAATCTCAGCTCATTGCAAGCCGACAATTATGACGCCTTGGTCGTGACCAGTGGCGAAGCGCTGCTGCACTTGACCGGGCTGTTGCGAGAGACTGGTCTTGATACTCACCCCCGTTCGGCGCTGGTAGTGCCGAGCGAGCGCATTGCAAGTCAGGCGCGTGAACAGGGTTGGCACAGCATCTTGACTGCGGAGCAGGTAAGCGACGAATCCATCGTGCAAGCTATCAAGCAATTTGCTCATGCCCGCAAAACCGGGCAAGGCCCCCTGGCCGTCGCGCCGATCGAGCCTGTGTCTCATACGCCTGAACCAGAAACCTTAATCGTCCCTGCCGATGTGCCAATCGAGGGCCAGGCAGTCAATACCGAGCCAGAACAAGATCAAGATGGGGATAAGCCATTGACTAATCAGGAAAAAGACATCAGCCCCGAGGTGGAGCCTTCGACCGCTCAGGAACCTGTAACCACCGGAAAGGTTCGGCCACCCAAGAAGTCCCGTAGCCTGGCCTGGGTCGGCTACATGGTGTTGTTGGGCGTGATCGGACTAGCGGCAGGCGGATGGTTTCTGTTACAGGAGCTGCGCTCTCGCCAGGAGGGGCTAGGCGGACAGATCACCGATAAGACCCATCAGGTACAGGAGGTCACTCACCAGATCACCTCGGTTCAGTCAGACATTGCCGCCCTGCACACCCAGGTAGCGACGCTGCAAAGCCAGCTGTCGGGAAATGATGCCAAGATCGAAAGGCGCCTCGGCGACCAGGCCGAACAACTGGACGCAAAGCTGGAATCGACTCGTGGTGAGTTCGCTGGTGCCATTCAGCAGATTCAGAGACAGCTGAATAAAACCCGCGGCGACCTGTTGATCACCGATGCGGAATACCTTTTGAGTGTGGCCAACCAGAAGCTGAATCTGGTCGGGGATGTTAAATCCGTACTGGCCGCCATGGAGGCCGCAGATCAGCGTCTGCATGAAAGTGCGGACCCGGCCGTATACAAAGTACGTGAGGCGCTGGCGGAGGAAATGGCCGCCGTGCGCAAGATTCAGGCACCCGATCTGGTCGGGCTCTCCTCTCAGTTACTTGCGTTGGAGAAAAAAGTCCCTGCATTGCCATTGCTATTGCCGCATGCGGGGACCGTCAAGCAACACGAAAAAGCTAAGGAAGAGCAGCAAGCCAAGGCGGAGGAACAAAGCCCGGAGGAAAAGGGCGATGCTTTCGATAGCGCTCTGCGTGGTTTCAAGGATTTGGTCACGGTGCGCCGCACCGATCAGCCGGTCGAGGCCTTGCTGGCCCCGGAGCAGGTGGAAGTGCTGAGGCAATTGCTGTTACTCAAGCTGGAGTCGTCGCGGGCGGCATTGCTGAGGAACGACGAACGGCTTTACCGTGACAGTCTGGCGACCGCCATCGATTGGATCGGTCAGCATTTCGACACGGCTGCCGACGAAACCAAAACCATGCTGGATGCTCTGAACTCCCTGGCCGATCGCTCGTTTACGGTGGCCTATCCCGATATCAGCAAATCCATGATCATGCTTCAGAATATCGAGAAACTGAGGCTGGAAGCCGAAGATGCCGTGATGCGGGGCAAGTCGCAAGACGAAGCCAATACAGCGCCGGTACCGGCAAGCCCTGAATCGGCAGTTTTAGCTCCTGTTCCAGCGCCGCAGTCTGTTGAGGCACCCGCCGTCAAGGATTTGTCGAAGGACAAAAAGTCCGAAAAAACGGTTCCCGGCAAGAAAGGCAAGTCCAGCGTTAAAGCAGAGGTGCCAGCACCGGCAGCCGAGACGTTGCCCGCCGCCAATCCCGCCCCGGTCGAAGTTGCCCCGGTTCCTCCGGAGGAGGCCCCCAAGGAAGCTGCGCCCGAGCCCACGTCGGACAGTCCCCCTGCCTCGGAGTCCGAGCCCGCACAACCGATCGCCACGCCCGCGGAGCTGAATCCGGCTCCCACGCCCGCCCTGCCTGAAGCCAAACCCATCGAAGAATCCGGAGAACGGTTGTGAGGAGGAAAATCGTCTTTTCACTCGCGGCTTTTTTTCTGATCCTCGGATTGGTGGCGTTTGGCTACAAACAAATGAGTGCCTCCGGGAATGCCGGTTACGTGATCATCGGGATCGGCGACTGGGTACTCGAAACCTCGCTGTACTTTGTCATCATTTTTCTCACCCTGCTGTTTCTCGCCCTTTACTTCGGTATTCGTTTTATGACCGGCGCTGCCAAGCTGCCCGATTCGATCAAGAAGCGGAACAGTGAACAGCGTAGCAAACGGTCATTGGAGGCACTGGTAGCCGGCCTCATCGAGACCATCGAGGGTAAATGGGAAAAAGCCGAGCGAACCCTGATCCGACATGCCGGAGACAGCAGTCTGCCGTTGTTCAATTATCTGACTGCGGCTCGCGCAGCCCATGCACGGGGTGCCAACGAACAACGCGATGATTACCTGAAACTGGCCCAGAAAAGTGCGCCCGAGGCCGAACTCGCCGTCAACCTCAGTCGCGTCAAGCTTTTGATGGGGTCGCACCAGTATCAGGAGGCGCTGGATCAGCTGACCGAAATCAACCGGGCTCATGCCAATCATCCGGTGGTTTTGAGGATGATGGGCGATGCCTATATCCAGACTCGCGACTGGGATGCCCTCCATCATCTGATACCCATGCTGCGCGAAGGCAAGCTGATGCCTGAGGGCGAACTGAGAAAGCTGGAAATCGAAGCCTATCGAACCCTGCTGGAAAAACGGGCCTTGACCCGGGACCCGATGCGAATTCGCGAAATCTGGCGGATGGTGCCGGCCAATGTCAGGACGGAATTGGCCGTTGTCCTGCCCTACTGCAAGGGCATGATCGACGCCGGTATGGGCGAGGAGGTTGAGGAGGATCTCCGCCTTGCCCTGGGGCGAGACTGGGACCCCGAATTGTTGCGCTTGTATTCCGGCATAGAAATGGCCGATCCCTCCCGGCAGCTGCTGGGTGCCGAGGACTGGCTGGGCCCGCACCGTGATGATGCCCAGTTACTCCATGTCCTCGGTCGTTTTGCGCTGCGCGCCGGCCAAACTGAAAAGGCCACTCAATATCTGCAGCGCAGCCTGACCCTTGAGCCGACGATGGAGGCCTGCAAGTTGTTGGGTGACCTGCTTTACGACAGAAAGGAGGATGTCGCGGCGGGGGTTCTTTATCGACAAGGCCTGAAACTGGCCGCGAGAGAGCCGGCAGATTCCGCGGCCCTGAGCAAGGTAGTGGCCATTGTGCTGCCCCCTGCGGACTCTGAGACCGCGATGCCGGCATAACAGGAGTTATCCAGTAACGCGACGCTCTGGCCGGTTTGGCGGCATATCCGACATGGCTTCCCCCATTATTCGCTGCGAGCAGGTCGGCAAGAAGTTCCGGCGGACGGCACTGGCCTCTCTCCGTTATGGGGTTGCCGACCTCATTCGACGGCTTTTTCGTCGAAACCTATCCCCGACCCTGCGCCCGGATGAGTTCTGGGCTGTGCATGGCGTCAGCTTCGAGGCGCATCGCGGCGAATGCATCGGCATCATTGGCCCAAATGGCGCCGGCAAAAGCACCCTCCTGCGTCTCATCAATGGCGAATATCATCCCGATCAGGGTCGTATTATCCGCAATGGGGGCGTGACCTCGCTGATACGGTTGGGAGGCGGCCTGCAGCCCCTGCTGACCGGGCGCGAAAATATCTATATCAAGTGCTCGGAGCTGGGATTCACCAAGACCGAGACCGATACCCTGCTGGATCGGATCGTTGAGTTTTCCGGGCTCCAGAAATCGCTCGATCAGCCCGTCAAGCGTTATTCCGAGGGCATGTATGCCCGGCTGGAATTCTCTATCGTTACAGCGGCACCGATGGACATTTTACTGATAGACGAGGTGCTGGCGGTCGGCGACGTGGCCTTCCAGATGCGCTGCCTGCAGCGGCTGGACCAGCTGAAACAGGCCGGCACCACCATTCTGCTGGTCTCCCATTCCGAAATGAATGTGCGGCATATTGCCGACCGATGTTTGCTGTTGTTCGATGGCGAGGCGCTGGCGCTGGGCGAGACCGATGCGCTGTTCCGAAAGTACTACGAGGCCACCGGTTTCCTCGATCGAGCACTGGAGCCCATGGGACTGACGCCGGTGATGCCGGCTGATTTCTCCGGCAGGCTCCGGCTGACCGGACTTGTACTGGAGGACGATGGAGCCGGGGTCAGAACCGCGCGTCCCCTCCGGCTGCGAGTGCGCTATGAGGCGGATTCCAGGGTCGATTCGGCTAGTCTGCTGCTCCAGTTCTGGAGTCCTGGTGGCCTGTTGATGGCCAGCTTCTACTCTGATTTGAATGGCGGTTTCAACTGGAATGAGCGCGGCGAAAGCTTGCTGGAGCTGGCTTTCCTGGGACTTTCGGCGGGTATTTACCGGGTCGCGGGCGGTTTCCGGTCAGGCGAGCACTGGTTAAGTTATCACTCACACTTGCTCGATCTCCGCGTGGGTCAGGCTCATCTGTCTGAAGCCGGAGGCTTGCTTGCCTTGCAGGGTCGCCTGATACCTGCCACTCGGCAGGCTGCGGATTGATTGGCCGTTTCAGGAATGCAGTTTCAGCTCGGACGGCAGCACGATGTCCAAGGCGATCGGCAAATGGTCCGAACAGGCAAAATGCAGCACCTTCAGATGCGCAACACCCAGGCTCGGCGTGACGAGTATGTGGTCGATCATTCGCTGTGGCTGCCAGCTGGGCCACGTATGCACGACACAGGCAGGGTCGCAAAGCTCGGTCGAGCGGGTCAGCAATTGCAGTTCCGGTGAGCCGGGCTCGCAGTTGAAATCGCCCATCACCACGGCATGAGGATGATGCTGCAGCAATTCGGCGACAAAGCCCAGTTGCCGCATCCTTGCGCGCTGGCTCAGTGCCAGATGAACCACACACACGCTCAGGGATTCACCGGGTGCATGGCCGCCGCGACCGAAACGGGCCAGAACCGCGCCTCGGCCGGGGAGGCCGGGCAGCTTGTAGTCGACCACTTCGTGAGGCTTGATTCGGCTCAGCAGGCCGTTGCTGTGCATGGCAATGGGGCCCATGCGTCGGTTGATCTGGTTATGCCAGTGAGGGAAGCCGCCATGCTCGGCCAGATACTGGGTCTGCACAATTCTGTGGCTGCGCAGACCCCCGCCATCGACTTCCTGCAAGCCCACGATATCGAAGGGCTTAAGCAGTTGGGCGATACGGTTGAGATTGGGCAGGCGTTTGCGGCTTGGCCAGACATGCCGCCAGCTGCCGGTAATCATGTCCCGGTAGCTGGCAGTGTTGATGCCTGTCTGAATGTTGAAGCTGGCCAGTCGCAGGCGCCGAGAATGATTGACTGGCGCTTCGCCGGCTGATTGGGAGGTAAGGGGAGCTTTGAAGTCCATCTGGACTTAACCGCGCGCGGGCGCGGGTTGCATAATCCTCGCCCGCATGGCTTTCTGTTACTTCTTGGCGGTGGGAGCCGATTCCTTCTTGATCAACTCGTTGGTGATCTCGATCATGCGCGGGAAGGATTTCGCCTTGCCCGGGCTGACCACGTATTTGCCGTTGACGACCAGCGCGGGAGTGCCAGTGATGCCATATTTGGCCGCCAGGCCGCTGGCCTGACGCATCTTGGAGTCTACTGCAAAGGATTTATAGGCCTGATGGAAGTCTGCCTCGGCCACGCCGTGCGCGACGAAGAACTTGCCCAGGTCCTCCTCTGATTCCAGCTTTTCCCGCTTGTTCTGGATCGCGTCGTAGAAGTCCGCGTGCAGTTTGTCCAGCACACCCAGCGCTTCGGCGGTGAAGAACGCCTTGGCATGGGCTGCCCATTGCTCATTAAAGACGGCTGGCTGACGATGGAAGTCGACCGACGCAGGCTTGGACTTGATCCATGCATTCAGATCCGGCTCAAAGTGGTAACAGTGCGGGCATCCGTACCAGAAAAACTCAAGCACCTCGATTTTGGAGGGATCGGCCGTCGGCATGGGTGGATTGACGACATCGTAATCCGTGCCTTCCTTGAGCTCTTCGGCTTGGGCTGGCGCTGGTGCAAAGGCAAACGATGCCACCAGGGCAATGACGGTTACCAGGCTATTTAATGCTTTCTTCATGCTGTCCTCTTCGGTCGTTTTTCAGTGAGGCAGCGGTCGATTGACCGCCTGCCGGCGATTTTGGGGAGTTGATTCAGTGATTCAGGGTAGAGACATACTCGGCGACCGCGCTGATTTCCGCTTCGCTCAGCTTGGCCGCCACGCTGCGCATCATGGCGTTCATGTCGTTGGCGCGTTCGCCCGCCTTGAAATCATGGAGCGTCTTCTCGACATAGGCGGAGTATTGGCCGTGCAGTTTCGGGAAAATCGCCTGTGGATTGCCGGAACCCGCCGGACTGTGGCACCCGGAGCAGGCCGGTACGCCAGAGTCCGCATTGCCGGCGAGATAGAGGTTTTTTCCGTTGGCATTGACAGCGCCACTCTCGGAAGAGGTTTTCTGGCTTGCATAGAACGCAGCGAGATCCTGCATATCGTCTTCGGACAGAGGCTCCGCCATCGCATTCATGGTTGGCTCGACACGCTTTTGTGTCTTGAAGTCCATCAATTGCTTGTAGATGTACGAGGGGTGCTGGCCGGCCAGTTTCGGAAAGATCGGAGCCGAGCCATTGCCATCCTCGCCATGGCAGCCGCCACAGGCCGCAGCCTTTTCCTGGCCTTCCGTCGCGTTGCCGCTGGCCTGGGCCAGCAGGACCCAACCCATTAGCACGGCACCCACCGAAAATTTAAAACTACTCATTCCCGCTTCCTCGTGTTCTTGTTGATATGTTCCGAAATGGGTAAACCACCGCGCCCTGGATTAGGCCATGAATGGTGCAACGGACGGCGCCTGTCGTCGGTATCCCATAAAATACGGGTACACTAGAAAAGTCAATAATACAGTCTGGTAGAAACCTTTGAATCCCCTTTATCACAAGGCCAGTTTTCTGGCGAGCGCATCCCGGCTCAATAACGCCCCGGACGATCAGGGCCTGGAGGTGGCGTTTGCCGGTCGCTCAAATGCGGGTAAATCCAGCACCATCAACACGATTACCAACCAGAAGTCGCTGGCGCGGGTAAGCAAGACGCCGGGACGCACGCAGCTCCTTAATTTCTTCACCCTGGACGACAGCCGCCGCCTCGTTGATCTGCCGGGCTACGGGTATGCCAAGGTGCCGGAGGCCATGCACAAGTCCTGGGGCGGCATGATCGAGACTTACCTCAGCAAGCGCGAGGCGCTCAAGGGTGTCTTCCTCATCATGGATATTCGCCATCCGCTGACCGATTTCGATCTCCGGATGATCGACTGGTGCCAGCACTTTGGACTCGCGGTGCACGTGACTCTGACCAAATCGGACAAACTGAGTCGAGGTGCGGCCATGGATACGCTGCACAAGGTGACAGGCGTGTTGAAAACACACTACGAGATTCCGGCCACCGTGCAACTGTTTTCCTCCTTGAAAAAAGCCGGCATCGAAGAAGCGCATGCCATGCTGGATCAATGGTTCGAGGTGACTGGCCGGTCGGTAGGCTGACTGAATGACAAGTGAATCGCGGCTGGGGTCTTTCCGGTAAGTTTTTGCCGAGCGACTAGGGAAACAGGAAATTGAAATTAAGCTGCGCTCCCCACTGCGGGGCCCACAGGTCTCTTTCGGCGTAATAGCGACCGGCCAATGTCACCACTATATTTTGTCCAGCCGGCGCAATCAGCGTGCTGACTGAGGCATTGATCGGCACCGTCCACTCATTGGTGTTCCAGTTGTAGACCGTTTCCGAGTAAAGCCCCAGCGATACGTCCGAGGCGAAGGTGTAGGAAAAGCCCGGCTGCATGAAAAGCAGCTTCATCGCCTGAGTCCCATCCCCGGTACCCACCCCGAAGGACTGGTTCACGTTTGACCACAAGGTGAATCCCTTCAGGGCATAAATTGTGGCCGGTTGCCAGATCACCGCTGCTGAAGCTCCCAAGCCCCACTGACGCAGACCAATCAGGTTCTGCGTTGCTGTTGGAATATCCAGCGAGGGTCCGGCGCCGACCACCAGCGCGTCATGCGCCAGCGACCGGTTCGGCGTTAGATAAAACTCCAGATCCATATCTCCGAAACCCAGCTGATTCGGCCCGCCCGGGTAGAGTGCGCTCTGGTAGGTCATGTTCACGGTTGTCCGCGTACGGAGTCCCCAATCCTCATTGATATTGAGCGGAATGATCGGCCGCATTCGGAGCCGGTAATTGGACGCGTTGAAGGGTCCGATGCCGGTATCGAAATGGTTCTCGAACTGTACCCGGGGGATGAAGACAAACGGGTTCTGGATATCGTAGAGCAGGCTGCCTGAGGGAATTTTCGAGAGATGGTCGGCTTGGCCGGTCCACGATGCGAGCATCAGCAAGAGCAGCCCGACAAGGTGTGAGATTGGTGCCTTCATGAGCGCAGTTTACCTAAGTTGCACTGCTTGAGAGTGACTCGGAAGGTCGCCCCCTCGCCGGGTTTGCTTTCGCACACCACATTGCCGCCATGCATTTCGCTGATGCGGCGCACGATAAACAGCCCCAGGCCCATGCCCTGCTTGAGTGTCGTTTCCGGATTCAGCTGGACATAGCGCTCGAAAATCCTGTCCTGGGCCGAGGCGGGAATGCCTGGTCCTTCGTCAGTCACGCTGATTTCAACCATGTTGGAGCCCACAGGTTGTCCGGCCACCCAGACCATCCCGCCGGCCGGGGAATAGCGGATGGCGTTTTCCATGAGGTTGATGAGCAATATGCTGATCAGCTTCGGATCGCACGGGAACACCGCTGGCAGATTTTGCGTATCGCAATGAATGAGATGGCTCGCGGTTTTAAGCTGAAAATGCTCGGTCACCCCCTGGATCAAACCGGCCAAGTCCACCGGTTTGGCATCCAGCCGAGTCATCGCAGCCTGCCGCATGCGCTCCATGCAAGTATCAAGTATCTCGGAGAATTCACCGTGGATCGCCGACAATTGCTGATGCCGGGTCGAACCGAGTGCCGCTGGCAGATGGGGTTGCGCCAAGGCTGCCAGAGCATTGAGCGGTCGGGTGAGTTCATGCCCGAGCATGCCCATAAATAGATTCATGTGGGACATTTCGTTACGCAGCCCGGCCAGCTGCAGCTCCAATTCACGCTTGGCCCTCTCCAGCCGGGCATCCTTGCTCAATATCAGGTACCAGAGTGCAAATAAATGAATCATCGAGGTGGCCATCAACACCAGGTACCGGGTAAACGTCTCCGGCAACGGGGCCTCCAGCCAGCGTATGACGCTCAGCGCTGCCGACCAGGCTACGAAGGGCAGGAAACAGGCCGTGAACAATCGGGCGTTGGGATAACCCCGCCACGCGGCCCAAAGCCCCATCAGGCCCGAAACCACGACCCAGAGCACCGCCTGATTGAAATTGACCTCCAACAGCATGCCAAAGGAAGTCATCGCGGCAAGTGCCAGCATGATCAGGGTGAGGGCAATACCAGCCGACAACAGGCGCTGCATCCAGATAGCCCAGGGAGGCCAGACAATCAGGGTGCGAGTAACGGTCAGGAAACTCAATCCGGTGAGTAACAGTCCGCTCTGAATAATCACCAGTCTGATCGGCCGATTATCGATCAGAGCGATGACCTGCAGGAAGCCGTTATGCCCGAGGTTGAACATCTCGAAGCCCAACGCATAAAGAAAATAAGCAATGTCCAGCCGCCGCCGGTAACGCAGGGCGCGTATCAGGGCCATTCCGATCAGAACCCCTAATAATCCAGCGTAAAGACCCAGAACCCCGCGAAAACGTCCAAGGTATTCGATCAGTGCGCGCTCTTGCCAGATTGATGGCTCGACCCGGGTGACCATGAGACCCGTAACGCGGACGAAATAATGGCGGACCCCGTCGAGTTTTTGACCCAGTTTGAAACCGTGGCCCACCCCGGGCATTTCGCGTTGCGCGAAAGGCAGGACGTTGCCCCCCTGGTGGGTGACAAATTGGCCATCGGCCTGTTCCGCATAGACCGTGATTGTCGGCAAGATATCAGGGGTCAGCAGTAGCCACCACGTGGCCTGGCTATCGGCGGGAAAGTTCACCGCAAAGTGCATCCAGGTCGGCGTGCCGGGTGGAAAGGCGGTCGGAACCGCCAAGCCTCTGATGGACTTGAACTCACCCCGGCTCTGCGCCTCCCGAATCTGCTCGAAGGTCAGATTGCCGGTGTCATCCCGGTAATAACTCAGGTGATCCTCCAGCCAGGCTCTTTGCATCGCCGGAGCGAGGTCCAGCGAATCCCTGTTGGAGGGTTCCGGGACGGCCGGAACAGTCGTTGCCCATCCCGTGAGAAGGATGAGCCATAGCGGCCAAACACATTTTAGCCAGACCGCCATTGTTTCAATCGGAGAGAGCCATCCGACCCATCACCATACGCCGGTGCAGGTTGCGAATCACCTCGACCAGCTCCCGCATGTCGACCGGTTTCACCAGATAGACATCGGCACCTACAATCAGGCCCTCGATGCGCTGCTCCACCATGCCGCGAGTGGTCATCATGACAATGCCCATCGAAGGGTGATTCGCGCGCAGTTCGCGGGCGATGACCAAACCATCTTCCGCGCCAAGATTAAGATCGAGCAGCACGATGCCAGCGGCTTGCACGGCCAGGGCTGCTTCCATCTCGGCCTGGCTACCGACCCCCCGACATAAAAACCCCATCCGCTCCAAGTCGGCCAACACCAGCTCCCGATAACAGGCATCGTCTTCCACTACCAGCAAGTGCGGGGGCGTTTCCAGTGCGGTCCGGATATCCGCGTTCCCGGCAATCCGGGCCTCGGATTGGATTTGGTTAACCTTGTTGACCAATTCCACTGCATTGGCGACATCAAAACGCCGCAACAGATCATGGCGATATTCCGCGACTGTATTCACTGAAAGTTTCAGTTTTGCGGCGATCAGCTTGGTCGGTAAACCCCGGCAAATCAGGTCCAACACCTCGCGTTGCCTGGCTGTCAATTGGGTGAGTACGTTGGCTGACATGGTTTCAGATCGGCGCGGGCATTTTGCGGGAGCGGTATTATTCCATAGGGAATAAGCCCTGGATGCGGAGTAAGGCCCCCCTTTTGCAAGGGCCATGGTGCCGGGCATATCGGAGTTCAGTCGCCTAAATTTTTGTTTGTTCCGTCATGATGCTTCCCCCAAATCAAGGGCATCGCCTAAGAATCACGCGGAAGGTCGCGCCCTCGCCTGGTTGACTATCGCAGACCACGCTACCGCCATGCATCTCGGCAATCCGGCGGACGATGAATAGGCCGAGTCCCATCCCGACATTCCCCGACTTGGCTGGATTTGCCTGGAAATAGCGATCGAAAATACGCTTTTGAACCGCCTCGGGAATTCCGGGACCCTCGTCGGTGATGGTGATTTCGATGGATTCCCGATCGTTAGCATGGCCACCCACCCAGATGGCACCGCCGGCAGGGGAGTGACGTATGGCGTTTTCCACGAGATTGCTGATGAGTATGCCGATCAGCTTGGGGTCGCAGCGGAAATGGCTGGGCAGAGCCGTCAGGTCACAGCGTATCAGGTGCTGCTGGCTCCTCTGTTGGAAGTGATTGGCAATGCCCTGGATTAGTTTTTGCACTTCAACGTAGGCCGGTTCCAGCGTGGTCGAAGACGCCTGACGGAGACGGTCCATGCAGGTGTCCATGACGCCGGTAAATTCGGTGTTAATCGCCGCCAGGCGATGCCGCAGCACGGCGTCAACCCCGGCCTCGGTTGGTTGGTTCTGGCTAATCAGCGATCTCATGGCTTGTAAGGGGCGGTTCAGTTCGTGCGTCAGCATGCCGAGGAATAGCGTCGTGTTCGACATTTCGGTTTTCAGATGGCTAACCTCTGTCTCCAGTTGTTCGCGTACTTGTCTTAAGCGAGCATCGCGACTGAGTACCAGTAGCCATAAGGGGATCATGTGCAACAGTGTGGTCCCCATGAGGATGCGGTTTCGCGTCCAGGTATGAATGTCCAGTCCCTCGGTAAACCGGGTGAGGCTAAAAAAAACCGCGTAAAGCACAAACGGCAGAAAACAAAGGGTCAGGGCCGCGGCGTTGTTGTAGCGTTTCCATGTGGCCCAGAGTCCCGTGATGGATGCGAGCACCATTATCAGTACCTCACCCGTAAAGTTGATATCTGCAAGGTGCGCCCTGAAAAAGATGGCTGTTATGGTCAGGGTTAACAGCCATAACCCAAGCCCATAAATCATTGTGCGCCATGGCCATGCCGATGACGCCGGTGGCCAGACGATGAGCGTGCGCGTCAGTGATGCGTAACTGAGTCCGGCCATCAGCGTGCCGATCTGAACCAGTCCGAATCGAATGCTTGAGCTGTCCGAAATTCCCCAGGATTGAATGAAGCCCGTGTTATTGATGTGGAACAGCTCGAATCCGATCAGATAGGTCAGATAGGCAACGTCCCATGGTGTCCGATAGTGAATGGCTCGATACAGGGCTGACAGGATCAGAAGAAAAACGATGCCGACATAGATTCCCATTGTTCCGGTGGCTCGGGTCAAAAAGCCGATGAGTGGCTTCTCCCTCCACAATGACGGCTCAAGTTTGACCGAGGTATTCAGGGTGATGCGGATGAAATATTTTCGCGTGCCTCCCGCATCCGGTCCCAGTCGGAAAGCGTGGGTAACGGATTCCAGCTCCCGCTGCTTGAAGGGTATGGCTCTGCCCCCATGACGAACGGTGTAATGCCCGTCGGGTTGTTCGGCGTATACGGTGATCTGCTCCAGCCACTCGGGGGCGATGTGTAGCCACCAGATCGTGTCGTTGCTGGCCGGATAGTGGATGGCGAATTGCAGCCAGATGGGTTTTCCGGCCAGATAGCCGGACGGCACACTCCAGGATTTTGCCTTTTGAAACTCACCGCTTGCCGCTGCGGCCCGGATTTCTTCGAAGGACATATCACCCCTCGGATCCCTGAAGTAGCTCAGATGTCCGTCCAGCCAGATTCGATCCTGGCTGGCGTCAATCATCTTGGGCGGCGGTATGCTGTCTGCGCGGCAAACAACAGGAAGGACATGGAGCAGGATTAAAGCGCTAAGCCCGATCAAAAACTGCCAGGTTATTCTTGGGGCTTGCGGCCGGCAGTCTGGTTGCCGGAGAGAATCAGCCGCGAGCATAACGCCATTCGATCTGGCGCCGATGCAGGTTGCGGATGACCTCGATCAGCTCGCGCATATCAACCGGCTTCACCAGGTAGGCATCAGCGCCCATGGCCAGGCCATCGATGCGCTGTTCGATCATGCCGCGCGTTGTCATCATGATGATGCCGCAGCGGTGAGTTTCCCTCAGCACTCTGGCCATTTCCAGGCCATCCTCTGCGCCCAGGTTCAAGTCGAGCAGCACGATGCCGGCCGGGTGAGTGGCCAGGGACGCTTCCATCTCTGCTGAAGAGCCTACCCCACGGCAGGGAAAACCTGCCTGTTCCAGGCTGGACACGACCAATTCCCGATAGCTGACATCATCTTCCACCACCAGCAACTCGGGCGCGATTTCCAGGGCGGCCCGAATGTCAGGGTTTTTGGCGAGTTGGGTTTCCGACTTTATCTGGTTGATCTTATTCACCAACTCTACGACGTTGGATACGCCCAGACGCTTGAGAATGACATGGCGGTATTCCGCAACCGTGTGAGTGGACAGAAAAAGCCGCTCGCTGATCATCTTGGTGGGCAAGCCTTGGCACATCAGCTCAAGAACATCTCGCTGACGAGCGGTCAGTTTGGCAATTTCCTGGGCGGTCATGTTTTTCTGGGCCGGACGGGTGGGAGGGCAATTTTAACCGACTCCGGTCTTCGGGGAGACAAAAAAAACCCCGAAGCGAAAGGTTTCAGCTTCGGGGCGTTGAGTGCCCGGTTGGGGGGAACCGGGTTATGAAAACCAATCAATAAAACAGCTGGGAATCATGATTCACGCAGTCGGTGCCTAGGACCGAAGGATGGTGCGCTAAGTTCCAGACGAGTGTTGCGAATCGTGATGAGGCTTGGTGCGGGAACTTCAGTGCTTTGCCGCGCACGAATTAGCCTCGCCTTTGCCGGATAAACCAAAAAAATAGTCACCACGGGTTGCCCCACCATGAATATCAAAAAGCTTGTTACCTACCATTTTTACTTTGCCGTCTGGCTGTCGATTCTTTGCGGAATTGCCGCCTTCAACGATCCCGACCTCGTGATTGTCGACGAGGAGGGCATGTTCGGCCCGCTGCGCAACAATCTGCTGTTTGCCGTCGGGTATATCCTGATCGGACAGATCGGCCTGTGGGCGCTGCGTTACCAGAAGGGTGGTTATCTTGAGGCATTAGTGATGGCGTACACATTCATGGCCACTGGGTTCGGCGCGCGAATCTATGCCGAGGTCAATGGCCTGCCGGTCTCGAACACCTTTGTCCTGGCCCTCTTCTACTTCGCTTTTGCTCACGCCCTCTACTATTTCGTGGCGCGGCCCAAAGATCAGGATGCCACGCCCTAGCAATCCTGAGTCTCCCGCCGCCGCCTAAAGATTCGGTAACCTAAGTCTGGCCGTCCCGATTCAGCGGCCAGGCCAACGCCAGTTGTTGATCTCTGGACTATCTATGCCGTGCTCATAGGCATATTGCCGGCAAGCAATCTGCTGATTGCGGTAGTGCTCTTTCGCATGCGCTCCGGCAACCTGTAAGTCAGGTACGCGATCAATGACATCCATGGCCAGGCTGAAGCGGTCGATCTGGTTCTGGATGGCCAATTCCAGCGGGGTATTGATGTTGCCCTTTTCCTTGTAGCCCCGCACGTGCAGGTTTGCGTGGTTCCTGCGGCGATAGGCGAGCCGGTGAATCAGCCAGGGGTAGCCGTGGAAGTTGAAGATGATCGGCTTGCTGGTGGTGAACAGGCTGTCGAAATCCCGGTCGCTCAAACCGTGGGGATGTTCCGATTCGGGTTGCAGCTTGAACAGATTGACCACGTTGATGAAGCGAATCTTCAGTTCCGGAAAATCCTCGCGCAGCATGGCCGTCGCTGCCAGGGCTTCCTTGGTAGGAATATCCCCGGCGGCCGCCATCACCACATCCGGTTCCGTCCCCTGATCGTTACTGGCCCAGTCCCAAATCCCGAGACCCTTCGTGCAATGTGCGATAGCGGCGTCCATTTCCAGGTACTGGAGGTGCTGCTGCTTGTCCGAGACGATCACGTTGACGTAATTCTCGCTACGCAGGCAGTGATCCGCGACCGACAGCAGGCAGTTCACGTCCGGGGGCAGATAAATGCGCGTGACCGCCGCGCTCTTGTTGACGACGACATCCAGGAAGCCGGGATCCTGGTGGGTGAAACCATTGTGATCCTGGCGCCAGACGGTGGAAGTAATCAGCAGGTTCAGCGAGGCGATGCGCGAGCGCCAGGACAGGTGGTTGCAGATTGAAAGCCACTTGGCGTGCTGGTTGAACATCGAATCGATGACATGCACGAACGCCTCGTAAGTCGAGAAAAAGCCGTGCCGTCCGGTCAGCAGATAGCCTTCCAGCATCCCCTCCAGTGTGTGCTCGCTAAGCATTTCGACCACCCGGCCATCGACGGCAAGTTCGCCGCCATCGCTATCCTCGGGTAGATACGATTCCATCCACAGTTTTTTCGATACCTCGTAAATGGCATCGAGCTTGTTCGAGGTGTTCTCGTCCGGGCCGAACACCCGGAAGTTCCGGAGGTTATCCGCCATCACATCGCGGAGGAATGCGCCCAGCGGCTTGGTATTTCCGGCCTCTATCTGGCCGGGCTGCCCGACCGTAATGCCATAATCGCGGAAGTCGGGCAAACGCAACGCCTTCTTCAGTCGGCCGCCATTGGTGTGCGGGTTTGATCCCATGCGCCGGTTGCCTTTCGGCGCGATGTCGCGAATGGCTGCGATCGGGGCTCCCTGCGCATCGAACAATTCCTGCGGCCGATAGCTACGCAGCCAGGTCTCCAGTAATTGGAGATGTTCCGGGTTTTTCTTCACATCTGCCATCGGCACCTGATGCGCGCGCCAGGAACCTTCGATCTGGTGGCCGTCCACCTCGGCCGGCGCTGTCCAGCCCTTGGGGCTGCGCAAGACGATCATTGGCCAATGCGGTCGGCTGATCGGGTCACCGGACCGGGCTGCCAGTCGGATTCTCCCGATTTCCGCAATGCAGTGATCCAGCGTCGCGGCCATCGCCTGATGCATGGTTGCTGGCTCCGACCCTTCGACAAAACAGGGCGACCAACCATAGCCCTCCAGCAGCTGCTTCAGTTCGTCATGATCGATACGGGCCAGCAGTGTCGGATTGTTGATCTTGTAGCCATTCAGATTCAGGATCGGCAGCACCGCACCATCGCGCGCAGGATTAAGGAACTTGTTGATATGCCAGGACGTGGCCAGCGGCCCGGTTTCCGCTTCACCATCACCGACCACGGCCGCCACGATCAGGTCCGGATTGTCGAAGGCCGCACCGCAAGCATGCGACAGCACATAACCCAGTTCGCCGCCTTCATGGATCGATCCGGGTGTCTCCGGAGTGCAATGACTGCCGATGCCGCCGGGAAAAGAGAATTGTCGGAAAAACGCCAGAAGCCCTTCTTCGTCCAGGCTCTTGTCTGGATAAATCTCCGAGTAGCTGCCCTCCAGGTACACCGGACCCAGCACGCCGGGCGCACCGTGACCCGGTCCGGCGAGAAAAATCATGTCGAGATCATTCTGGCGAATCACCCGGTTCAGGTGAGTGTAGGCAAACGACAGGGCAGGACTCGCCCCCCAGTGGCCCAGCAGCCGGTTCTTGATCTGGTCGGGCTGCAGCGGTTCTCTCAAAAGTGGGTTATCCCGCAGGTAGATCATGCCTAGCGCCAGGTAATTGCAAGCCCGCCAAAAGGCGTCAATGGCGTGGTATTCCTCAGGCGAAAGCGGGGCGCCCGGAATGGTAGACCGAGCCGGCCCAAAGCTGGTGATGGCCGTCAAGGAGGTCAAGGGAGTGGATATGGTCATGGCTTTTCCGGAGTGGCTTTTAATGGATGCGCAACAGATTACCCCAGAATTGTTACCGTATCGGGCAGACCCCAGATTGGTCAGGGGAAGATGCTCGCATCCCGAGGTTGCGGTGTGGCGGCCTTGCTCTGAGCGCCGATGATCCAGCCGCCCCCCATGGCCCGGTAGGCCTGGATGGCGGCGACAAAGGCGTCATTGCTGGCCTTGATCAGATCGATTTCGGCATCGTACAGCTGACGCAGGGAATCCAGCACCACCAGGTAGGGCGTGTAGCCCTCGTCGAACTGCAGCCGCGACAGGCGGACATAGTTTTTTACCGCAGCCACGCGCTGCGCCTGATAGGTGCGCCGCTCCAGTGCTTTTTTGCCGGCAATCAGAGCGTCCTCAAAGTCGCGAAAAGCGGTGATGATGGCGCGTTGGTAGTTGGCCAGCGCGGCCCGCTGGACTGCTTCCGCCGCCTGCACTTGCCCGGCGATCTTGCCGGCGGTGATGATGGGACCGACGAGCTGCAAGCCCACGGACCAGAAATTGGCACCGGGCATGAACATCTGGTCGAGACTCTGCGCCGCCTGTCCGCCCATACTGGTCAGGACGACTTTTGGAAAGTATTCGCCCTGGGCCACACCGATGCGGGCGGTTGCAGCGGCCAGAGCCTGCTCGGCCAGCTGGATGTCGGGCCGGCGGCGCAATAGATCGGACGGCAGGCCCGCCGGTGTCGCCGGGATCGACAGTTCATTCAGTGTCCGACCGCGCGGGATAGGTCCCGGATTTTTGCCCAGCAGCAGGCTCAAGGCGTGCTCGGTTTCCGCAATTTGCTGCTCGAAGGCCGGCAGCAGCGCCTTGCGCCGTTCCAGCTCGGTGCGGGCCTGGGTCAACTCGATTTCGGAGCTGTAGCCCATATCGAGCCGGGTTTGCGCAATGCGGTTCTCCTCCTCCAGGGTGTCGATGATGCCGGCAGTGGCCTCCCGTGTGATGTCGAGGGCGCGTAGATTGACGTAGGTCTGGGCAACCAGCGACGCGACGGTCAGCACCACCGCGTCACGTGCGGCCACCTGGCTGAAGAGGTCGGCGCTGGCGGCTTCCTTGGCCCGGCGTAACTGGCCCCAGACATCCAGTTCCCAGGTCAGTTGCCCACCCAGCACGGCATGATCCCGATCGGTAAACGGCAGGTCGTTCACGGTGCCGGATTCGGCGCCGCTGATCAATCGTCGTTCGTACAAGGCCGTGCCGAAGATCTGCGGGAACAGGTCCGCCCGGGTCGAACCGTAGCGGCCCATGAACTGCTCGACATTCGCCACGGCGATCTTGAGATCGAGATTGTTCATGACTGCATCATCAATCAGCCGGTTCAGCACCGGATCCCCCAGTAGCCGCCACCATTCGAGATTGGTGGTCTCGCGCACCGCGCTGGAGGCGAAGCGCCAGTTTTTGGGCGTCGCCACTTGTGGCTGTTCAAAGTCCGGGCCGACCTTCCAGCAGCCGGAGAGTGTCAGCGCAACCATTAACACGCCCAGGCGGAGTTTGTGTGTGCCGTTGCCGGGGATAACCATCGGACTGAATTTATGCCGTTCCGGAGTCGCTTGTGGCTGGCTGGCGCTTGGCCAACCGCTCGACCACATAGAAGGTCACCGGGATCAGAAAAATGGCGATCAGCGTGGCAGCGGTCATGCCGCCGATGACCGTATAGCCCATGATGCGCCGGGACAGCCCGCCCGCGCCGCTGGCGGTGGCTAGCGGAATACAACCCAGCAGGAATGACAGCGCTGTCATCAGGATCGGCCGCAAGCGGAGCCGGGCGGCTTCCAGGGCTGCATCGCGGGCGCTCATGCCTTGTTCGGTGGCCGACTTGGCGAATTCCACGATGAGAATGGCGTTCTTCGCGGCAAGCCCGATAAGCATGACCAGGCCGATCTGGGCGTAGAGGTTGTTTTCATAGTGGCCCAGCCATAACCCGACGAACGCCCCAAAGATGGCGATGGGTGTCCCCAGCAAGACGCTGAAAGGCAGGCTCCAGCTTTCGTACTGGCCGGCCAGAATCAGGAACACGCAGGCGATGGCAAAGGCGAATATCACGCCCACCGGGATGCCCTTTTGCGCCTGTTGCTCCTGGTAGCTCATGCCCAGGTAGTCATAACCCATTTCGGGTGGCATGGTTTCGGCAAACACCGCCTCCAGCGCCTGCATGGCCTGAGCCGAGCTGAATCCCGGTTTGGCGCTGGCGTTGATCTGGGCGGAGCGGTACAGGTTATAGCGCAGGGTGAACTCCGGTCCCAGTTGCGTGTTCACCCTGGTGAGGGCGTCCAGCGGCACCATCTGTCCCTCCTTGTTACGCACGTAGAACTGGTTCAGCTGCCTGGCATCGTTCCGATATTCCCCCTCGGCCTGAATATACAGTTGCCACTGCCGGCCGAAGCGATTGAAGTAATTGATGAAACCGGACCCCATAAAGCTCTGCAGCGTGCTGTAGACATCGGCCAGATTGATGCCCTGTTTCAGCACCTTGTCCCGATCGACATCCACATAGACTTGCGGCACCGTGGGCAGGAAGGTGGTGCTGACCGTCGCTAGTTCGGGCCGAGCCCGCGCGGCCTGGATGAACTTCTGGGTATTCTCCGAAAGGAAGGCGATATCGCGACCGGCGCGATCTTCCAGCACCATCGTCACACCGCCCGAGGTGCCGATGCCGGGAATCGCGGGTGGCGGAAAGGCAAAACCCATGGCGTCGGGAATGCCGGCGAATTCGCGGTTGAGGCGCGCCGTGATGGCGGCGGCCTTCAGTTCAGGCGCCTGCCGTTCTGACCACGGTTTAAGGGCAATGAAGAAAAAGGCGCTGTAGGTGTTGGTGACCTGACTCAACATGCTGTAGCCGATGACCGAGGCATAGCTATCGACTCCCGGCGTCCGGCCCAGAATTTCCTCGACCTTGCGGGCCGCCTGCTCGGTGCGTTGCAGTGAGGCCGCATTCGGCAGCTGGATACCCGCAAACAGGTAGCCCTGATCCTCCTCCGGGAGGAAGCCGCCGGGTATCAACTTGCTTAGCCCACCAGCCGCCACGGTCAGCCCGACGAGGAACAGCAGGCTAATCACGCTGCGCCGAATCAGCAGCGAGCAGACGCTCACATAACCGCCCGTTGCCTTGCCGAATATCCGGTTGAAGCCGTCGTAGAATTTCTGCAGCGGCCCATCGCCGCGCACCTTCGGTCGCAACAGCAGGGCAGAAAGTGCCGGACTCAGCGTCAACGCATTGAAAGTGGAGATGGCGACGGCCACACACACGGTTACCGCGAACTGCTGATACAGCCGGCCGGTGATGCCGGGTATGAATACGGTGGGCAGAAAGACCGCGATCAGCGCCAATGACGTGGCAAAGATGGGGCCGGTGACCTCCTTCATGGTCTTGAGCGTTGCCTCCTTGGGGCTCAGCCCCTGGTCGATGTGGTGCTCGACGGCTTCGACCACCACGATGGGATCATCCACCACCAGGCCGATGGCCAGCACCAAGCCGAACAGCGACAGCGTGTTGATGGAAAAATCCAGCATCGGAAAGAAGGCAAAGGTGCCGATCAGCGAGACCGGGACTGCCAGCAGGGGAATCAGCGTCGCGCGCCAGCCCTGCAGGAACAGAAAAACCACCAGGATAACGAGCGCCAGCGCCTCGAACAGAGTCTCAACGATTTCATCGATGCCCTGGCTCACCGCCAGCGTGGTATCCAGCGCGACCAGGTAATCCAGGCCCGGCGGGAAGCGTTGTTTCAATGTTTCCATCATCTGGCGGGCGCCCTCGGCGGCTTCCAGCGAGTTGCTGCCGGGGAGCTGGTAGAGGGCGATCAGCGCCGCCGGCTTGCCGTTCAGACGACCGATCATGTTGTAAGTCTGCGCCCCCAGCTCGACGCGGCCCACGTCCTTCACACGCACCATGGAGCCGTCGGGATTGGCGCGCAGGATGATCTCGCCAAATTCCTGTTCGGTCTCCAGCCGGCCCTGGGCCCGGACCGAGTAGGTGAACTCCTGCCCCGGCGGCACCGGCTCGCTGCCAATCTGGCCGGCGGGGTTAACCCGGTTCTGGCTCTGGATGGCTTCGGCGATTTGCGGGATGGTGATGTTGAGCTTGGCCAGCTGATCCGGTTTAACCCAGATGCGCATGGCATATTTGCCGGCGCCAAAAACGGTCACGCTGGCAACACCGGCAACCCGGGTCATCTGGTCGTTGATATTGATATAGGCGTAATTGGCCAGAAACACGTTGTCGTAAGCGTCATTCGGCGAATAGAGCGCAAACATGATCAGCGGCGAGGCCGTGGATTTCTGCACGTTGATGCCAAAATTGCGCACATCCGCAGGCACCTGCGAGTCGGCCTGCGATTTGCGCATCTGCGCCAGGACCTGGTCGGTGTTGGGATCGGTTTCTACCGCAAAGTTGACCCGCAGTGTCATCGAGCCGTCATTTGCGTTGACCGAGTACATGTAGTTCATGTGGTCCACGCCAGACATCTGCTGCTCGATGGGCGTGGCGACCGATTGCTCGACGGTCACGGCATCCGCGCCGGTGTAGGTCGTGCTGACCTGGACTTCCGGCGGGACGATGTTGGGAAATTGCGCGGTGGGCAGTCCCAACATGGAGACCACGCCGATCATCACCATCAATATGGCAATGACAATGGCGACGATGGGCCGGTGGATGAAAAAACTGGACAAGGCTCGCTCAGCGGCTTTTGCCGATAGCAGGTGGCTGGGCCGGCTTGCCGGTATCCGCTCCGGCGGGGCGAGGCAGGACTTTTTGCCCTTGCCGGACCTTCTGCACGCCCTCGGTAATCACGGTATCTCCGGGTTTCAGCCCTTCGTCGATGACCCAGAGTGAATCCACCCGTTCCGAGGGTTTGACCTTACGGATGTCGATAGTGGCATCGGCGTTGACCACGGCCACCTGATATCCGCCCTGCAGTTCCGAGACGGCCCGCTGCGGCACCAGCAGCGCGCCGCGCTTATGCCGCAGCAAGGCACGGACTCTCGCGAACTGGCCCGGTCTAAGGACGTTGCCGGGATTCGGGAACAGGGCTGCCACCTTGATGGTGCCGGTGGTGGCATCGACCTGGCGGTCGGCAAAATAGAATTTGCCGCGTTGCGGAAAATGGCTGCCATCGGCCAAGATCAGCTCCAGGCTTGGGGAGGTTTGCCCCGGGCCCTTGCGAACGAAGCGCATGTAATCCTGCTCGCTGATCGGGATATAGGCCCGGATCGGGTCGACCTGGGATACCAGGGTCAAGGCCGAGTTGTTGGCGCTCCCCGGACCCACCAGATCGCCAAGCTGGGCGGTGGAGAGACCGGCGATTCCGGTGATCGGTGAACGAATTTGCGTGAAATTCAGATTTAGCCGCGCGGATTCAATGGCCGCCTTGGCCGTCAGTATCTGTGCTTCGCCGGCGGCCACTCGACCCAGCGCATTGTCGCGGTCGCGCACGCTTACGGCGCGTTCCGGTAGCAGGCGTTGTATGCGGTCGAGATCCAGTCGGGCGGTTTTCAGCAGTGCCTCCTCGCGAGCGAGGGTGCTAAGTGCGCTATCCAGCACCGTCTGGAACGGCCGTGGATCGATCTCGTAGAGGAGTTGATCCTTCTTGACGACCTGGCCTTCCTCATAATTCCGCCGGATCAGGTAGCCGGTCACCTGGGCGCGTATCTGTGCATTCACCATGCCGTCCAGGCTGCCGACCCACTCCTGAAATACCGGCACATCGCGCTGGATGACGCCCTGAACTTCGACGGCTGGGGGCGGTGGAGCCGGCAGCTGAGCGCCGGCGGCGGGTTGTCTGGAATGGGGATCAGCGGGTGGCGAAGCTGCCTGCTCGCAACCGGCCAGTGTCATGACTATTGCGGCAACCATACCGGTGACCCACAGTTGCCGGCAGAAAGGCTGTGTGGACTCAACGTTGGCCATGTGTTGACGGGCCAGAAATGAGAGCCTGCTCCTTGTTGTCCATGAGCTTGTCCGGTTCGGATTTAAATGGGATTTGTGTCAGCCGGGGGCGGTATTGTGGCCGTTTGCGGGCAAGGCCGTTTCAGTGAAAGTCCGTCTGGACCTATCATAACCTTTCCCGACAATACGCCATATTCAGTCAGGTCCCTGAAATTTCCCGAAGGAAGATCTTATGAGCCAGCCCATCCCTCAGTCACCATTCCGGCTAGATAGCGCCTCTGGCCTGAGTGCCAGGATCAATAGCAATGGCTCGCTTTATCGGCTGGACTACAAGGACATCATCCTCAATCTTTTTCCCGGCAATGAGCTTGAGGGTGGGCCGGCCAATATCTATTTGCGGCGGTTGGGTGTCACGGCAGATTTCATCCCGCTGCTGGGGCCGGAAAGTCCGTCCGTCTTTGCAGTGAATGCGCAAGGCTTTACGGCAAGCGGTCTCTGGCGAGACATTCGCTATGGTGTGACGCTGCAGCTGGCAGAGTCTGATCCAGCCTGGTTCTGGCAGGTAACGCTGGAAAATGTCGGGACCGAAACTATTGAGGTTGACCTGATACATGTCCAGGATCTGGCCATCGCCGCCTATGGAGCGATTCGGCAGAACGAATATTACGTCAGCCAGTACCTGGACCATGCACCGCTGGAGCACCCGCAGCAGGGAATGGTGGTTGCGACCCGGCAAAATCAGTCGGTGGGTGGACGCAACCCCTGGTGCGTGATCGGTTCCCTGAATAATGCGGTCGGTTATGCGACTGACGCACTGCAAGTGGCGGGACTGTCGCGTCGGGCAAATCTTCCGCCGGAGGGCATCGTCAATGGGTTGCCGGGCCAACGTCTGCAACATGAACATGCCATGGCGGCCATCCAGGATGGGGCCTCGACCATCGCGCCGGGTCAGACTGTCCACAAGGGTTTCTTTGGTTGGCTGGAAGAGCATCATCCATTGGCCACTTCAGCGAGCGATCTCGCTTTTGTCGATCGGGCACTGGCCTTGCCCGAGCGGTCTGCAACGGCATTCATGGATGTCGGTGATACAAGCCCATCCATCCCGAGCTGGTTCACCGATTGCCCGGCACTGACGGCGAACGGGCTTGATGAAGCGGATATTGAACGGCTGTTCGGGCCAGAACGCCGCCAGGAGGAACGCGAGGGCGAAAACTTGCTGTCATTTTTTACCGGTCGTCGCAGTCATGTCGTGCTGAAGGCCAAGGAACTCGCCGTGTTGCGGCCGCACGGGCATATCCTGCGAACCGGCGGCGCACTGACGCCGGATGAGTCTGCACTGACGTCCACCGCCTGGATGGGCGGCGTTTTTCATTCGATGGTCACCCAGGGCCACGTCAGCATCAATCGCTTTCTGTCCACCACGCATGGTTATCTCGGGCTGTTTCGTGGGCACGGACAGCGTATTTTTATTGAAACCGCCGAGGGTTGGCAGCGGCTGGATCTGCCTTCCGCCTTCGAAATAAGTCCGGAATCCTGTCGCTGGATTTACCGCCATGAAGGCGGATTGCTGGAGGTCAGGAGCGGATCAGCGACTGATCGCCATGAATTGACGCTGGATGTCGTCGTCCTGGAGGGCGCGCCGGTGCGGTGTCTCATTTCTCACCACGTCGCCATGAATGGCGATGATGGCGCCGAAGCGAGGCCAGTGATCTATGAGCGCCAGGGACAGGGAATTTTTGTGCGGGCCGAACTGGACAGTGATGTTGGCCGCCGTTTCCCCGAAGGCGGTTTCCGCATCGAGCCTCAGCCGGGCACGATGCTGGAACAGGTCGGTGGCGATGAACTGCTGTTCAGGGATGGCCTATCCCGCCGGCAACCTTTCCTCTGTCTGATCACCGAGTCAGCGCGCGCCGTGGGTCTCCGAATCACCGGGCACCTGGTGCCAATGGGTGCGGCGCGTTCCATCACGGCCGATGCTTATTGGGACGAATGCACGGCCGGACTCACTCTGTCCCGGACAGCGCCCGAATCAGTGCAGCGCATGGCCGATATCCTGCCCTGGTATGCCCACAATGCTCTGATCCACTTTCTGTCCCCACGAGGGCTGGAGCAGTATTCAGGCGGTGGCTGGGGCACCCGCGATGTCACTCAGGGCCCTGTCGAATTTCTCATGGCGGTCGGACAGTTCGCACCGATCCGCGATTTGCTGCTGCGCGTATTCCGTCAGCAGAACCCTGATGGCGACTGGCCGCAGTGGTTCATGTTCTTCGAGCGCGAGCGCAATATCCGCCCCGGCGATTCCCATGGCGACATCGTTTTCTGGCCGTTACTCGCGTTGGCCCAGTACCTCAATGCGACCGGCGATGCCGCGATACTCGGGGAAAGCGTACCGTTTTTTCAGGGTAATCCGGATGCCGAGGAGCCGGTTTCGCTCTGGCAACATGTCGAAACGGCGCTGGAACTGATCCATCAGCGCGTCATCCCCGATACACAACTGGCCGCCTATGGGCATGGCGACTGGAATGACTCCCTGCAGCCGGCTGATCCCGCGTTGCGCGAGCGGCTGTGCAGTGCCTGGACGGTGACGCTGCATTACCAGGTGTTGACCACACTGGCCGAAGCGCTGGGGAGCATTGGCCGGGTCGAGGAGGCCGGCATGCTCGAAACCATGGCGGAGCGCGTACTGGCTGATTTTCGCCAATATCTGCTGGTAGACGGGGTAGTGACCGGTTATGCCTATTTTGAGGACGGCGGACAGGTCGACTACCTACTGCATCCGCGTGACCGGAAAACCGGACTGTCCTACAGTTTGCTGCCGATGATGCACGCCATCATCAATGACATGCTCAGCACCGAAGAGGCCAACCATCAGTTGACAGTGATCCGCCAGCATCTCCACGGGCCGGAGGGCGCTCATTTGTTTGATAAACCCATGGTGTATCGCGGTGGGCCGATGACTATCTTCCAGCGGGCCGAGAGCAGCAGCTTTTTCGGTCGGGAAATTGGCAATATGTACACCCACGCGCACCTGCGTTATGCCGAGGCGCTTTGGCACTTTGGCGATGCCGAGGGCTTTTTTGGTGCGCTGTCGAAGGCGGTACCGATTGACCTTCAATCCCTGATCGCGCCCGCCGCCCGGCGTCAGGCCAACTGCTATTACTCCAGCTCCGATGCGGCCTTTCCTGACCGTTATCAGGCGTATGACGAATATGATCGGGCGCTGAATGGCGAAATTCCGCTGGAAGGCGGCTGGCGCGTTTACTCCAGCGGTGCCGGTATTGCGACGAGTCTGATCCTGCGTTGCTTGTTCGGTATCCGCCCCTCCAGCAAGAGTCTGGTGATCGATCCTGTCATGCCTCGTTCGCTGGATGGCTTGCAGGTTAGCCTGAACATCGCCGGTGCGCGGTTTGAGCTTGCTTACGAAGTGGGCGAAAAGGGCAGCGGCCCCGTGGAAGTGGAACTCAACGGGGAATCGCTGCCATTAGCCCGGATCGATAATCCCTACCGGACGGCAGGCGTCGAAGTCCCGTTGGGTCGCTTGCGTCAGTCGATGTTGCCGGATAGTAACCGGCTGGCAATTCGACTGGGGTGACATCATCAATCCCCGCTGCTCTGCTCCAGCGCGAGCGGGGGTTAATTTGACTATCAGAATTTGCTCGTGGACCCAGGGTTCTTTCAGTCCTGGCCCCCTAAAGCTCAGCCGGGCAGGCGTTCCCTGACCAGTTTTTCGAGGGCGTCGATAAACCGTGGATGATCGTTGCAGCTGGGCACCAGTTGCACTTTCTCGCCGCCCTTTGCCTTGAACAGGGTCTGATACTCCTCGCCGATCTCGATCAGCGTTTCCAGGCAATCCGCCACGAAGGCAGGGCTGAAGACCAGCAGTCTTTTGGCGCCCTTATCCGCCCATTCCTCAATAATCTTGTCGGAAAACGGCTCTATCCACTTGCCATTCAGCCGCGACTGGAAACAGGTGGTGTAGCGAGATTCCGGCAAGCCCAGTCGAGCGGCAAGCAGCCGGGTGGTCGCGTAACAGGTGGCCTTGTAGCAAAACCCGTTGGCGTCGTTCAGCTCGGTTTCGCAGGGCTGGTTGCTGCAGAGATCGTCCGGGTAGACCTTGTCGACCTGCCGTTCCGGGAGGCCGTGATAGGAGAAAAGGATGTGGTCATAGTCATCCAGGCGAAACTCACGGGCGCGGTCGATGACGGCGTCAAGGTAATCAGGCTGATCGTAAAACTGCGCCACCGTGCTGATTTCCGGAATCACCCACCAGCGCTGGATGATCTCCATCGCCCTGGCGATGGCCGAGCCGGTTGAGGCGCTGGCATAGTGCGGGAACATCGGAATCAGGATGATGCGCGAATAGTTGGCCAGCCGCATCCGCTCCAACACGCTCTCCATGGATGGGTTCTGATAGCGCATGGCCATTTCGACGACGACCTCGCCGCCGAAGCGTGCCTGCAATAGCTCCCTGGCCCGCTCGGAATAGGTCAGCAAAGGCGATTTTCCACCACCGAGCTCCCACAATTGCTTGTAAATCTTTGCCGATTTTGGTGAACGGAAAGGCACGATAATGCCATTGACCAACAGCTTGCGAGCAAGCCATGGAAGGTCGACGACGCGCGGATCATTGAGGAATTCCCCCAGATACTTGGCGACATCAAGCGTCGAAGGGCTGTCTGGGGTGCCGAGCTGAATGAGCAGTACGCCGGTTTTTTGAGTCATGGGTGTGTTGGTGTTGGGTCGGTCGCGTGAAGGGAAATGGTTTGTGAGTCGGCGGGGCTGTGCCGGTCGATGAAGTCAACCCGATTCTAACAAAGCACTTGGATGCTACTTTGATCCAGATGGGATGATCAGTCGGGAATTCTGTTTTCGGGTGGTTTTACAACCAACCTGAGCGTTTCAGGCGTTTGTATAGCCAGATGCATCCCACAAACGTGATGGTCAGCACGATCGGATAACCATACGGCGATTCGAGTTCCGGCATGTATTTGAAGTTCATGCCGTACATGCTGAACAGCATGGTGGGCAGGGCCAGGATCGCGCCCCAGCCGGCCAGTCGCTTGACGACTTCGTTTTGCCGCACGGT
>Ga0181554_1000118_pt1 | contig 72373 bp, 42 predicted proteins | sample 011ome_16_FD_145602 | JGI IMG/M metagenome (GOLD analysis project Ga0181554, IMG submission 145602) | Coastal salt marsh microbial communities from the Groves Creek Marsh, Skidaway Island, Georgia - 011503CT metaG (spades assembly) | ecosystem: Environmental > Aquatic > Marine > Intertidal zone... | reverse complement strand
AACTCCGGGCCCTGGCGCGCGGTACCAGGCCGCGGGAGCAGGCAAGGCGCGTCGTCGCGCGCGTCAGAACCGCCGCGCGATCCACGTCGGTCGGCGCGCGGTAAACCCGCCGGTGGAGCGGCGTCGGAGCAGGAGCTAGGGCGGAATAATCGACCCGCGGGTGGGTGTTGCTGTGTGTGCCGTCTGATCAGAGATTCTCGACGAGGCGAACACCCACCCGAACTAGCGCGGGTCGGCGCGATGCCGGACCAAGGCGACCACAAGGTGGTCATCTCCGGATGGCTCACGAAGAAAGCGGTCGCGAACACGTTCAGCAGCGGCAAGACGTGGACGCGCCGATTCTTCGTCCTGAGCGGCGGCGTCCTGCGGTACTACGGCGCCGAGGGCGATAATTCGCCGAGAGGCGAGCTCCCAATCTCCCCGAACAGCGCCGTGCGCGTCCTGGACAGCGAGCAGTCCCTGAGCGACCACGGCCTCGCCGCGAAGATGATGGGCAAGCGGCTCTTCGCGTTCCACGCCATCCCGTGCAAGGGCGAGAAGGACATCGCGAAGAGCGCGTTCGTGTTGGAGAGCGAGACGTCCGCGCAGGTGCGTTCTATGCACTGGTCCCCATACGACCCCGTTCGCGAGGTGAACGCGATTCCTTAAGGACTTTGCCCGGCGTATCTCTGCGCCCATCCCACGCTTTCAATCCCCGTCCTCGACGCCTTTCAACGCCAACTGACGCCTTTCAACTCCACCCCGACAGTTACACGCGTGGGTGACGGCGCTCTCGGAGTGCATCGCGGAGACGCGGCAGAAAGCAGCCGCGGGCGTCGCCGCCGGCGGGCCCGGCGTCGAGGCCGCGGGCGTCGTCGCGGGAGGCGACGGCGGCGACGGCGAAGGAAGGGGGAAGGGGGGCGACGGGAAGAGCGGGAAGAACGGCGGCGACGGCGAGTTGGAGATCTCCGGGAAGAAGAAACGATTCACCGGCGCGTTGGAACGCGCGGGTTTGTGCGGCCCGCTCGGCGGGCCCGCTATCCCGCCCGTTCCCGGCGCGGCGTGGGAGACGCCGGCGTTCGTGGACCTCCTCGCGGACGCGATGCTCACGAAAGAGGCGGTCGATCGCCGCCGCGCGGCGCTCGCGGCGTCGTCCCCCGACGGCGCGCTGCGGCCGCTCGTGCAATCGTCCACGGAGGTGGGCCGCGCGCTCGGCGCGATCGTCATGCCGACGACTGCGCCGGAGCAGAGCGCGCTGAACGACGCGAGGCAAAACTTGGTCAGCCTCGGCGATCTCGCGCTGTCGTGCCCCGCGGGCAGCGCGGACAACTCGCGTTTCCTGCACTGGCTCGAGTTGGTGATCGAACGCGTGCGCAACATCCCGCGCGGGCGGTGCCTCCTCCTCCCCGGCGGCTGGTGCACGAAACAAGGCGGCCACGCGCTCGTGTACGCGGTGCACCGACGCGAGCACTCGTACTCGCTCGCGGTGTCCAACACCGGGGACGGTTTAGAGTACCACCCGCAGGAGGCGGACCCGGGGATGGACGGGTACAGAGCCATGCACACGATACAGCTTGACGATATCGAACCCGGGGTGTTGACGGACACGAGCTCGTGGGCGCTGCTGTACCGCCCGCTGATCTTTCCAGCCCCGGGGCGGACGCAGAGCGAGTTGATATACGCCAAGGTGCTGCCGTTTCTGAACAAGCGGCCGCTGATGGCGAGCGCGATGACGAGCGCGAGGAGCGACGGCGCGGGGAACGCGACGCACCCGCTGTCGGCGCGCGCGAGGGGCGGCGACGCGAGCGGCGCGCGGCTCGCGCTCGAGGCTGCGCGCGCGGCGGTCGCGTCCTCGCCGGGCGTCGCGCCTCGGCGCGCGGACGCGCTCGTGGAGATGGGCACGAGACACGCGCTCTTGGAGTCTACGATGCAGGACTTGGCGGCGATTCCGGGACGCGGGCTCTTGGGCGCCGCGCCCGCCGCGGCGCTCGAGTGCGCGTGCCGTACGTTGTCCGCGGTCGCCGGGCCGCACGCGGACGCGCTCGCGGAGACGCCGCCCGGGATCGCGTCGGGCGTTAACGCCGTCGCGCAGGCGACGGTCGCGGCGCCGCAGCCGCGAGCGCCCGATCCGTTTGGGGATCCGTTCGCGCCGGCGGTGAGACACGACGTCGCGCTCACGTCGCAGCCGCGGCCGACGGGACCGGTCGTCGAGCCGGAGTTTCTCGCGCGCGTGATACGATGCGTCGAGGGCGTGTTGCAGCGCGTGTCGCAGCTTCGACAGCCGGCGCTGCTGCCGCCGCCACTCCTCAGGATTGGCCCCGCGGACGTCGCCACCCCGGGCGCGGCGAACGCGAACGCGAACGCGACAGACGTCGGATTGCCGGACATGCGGTGCCCGTCCGCGGCGTGCTCCGCGCCACTGTACGGCCGACTCGCGACCGCGAACGACGGCGGGGAGAAAGCGATCGAGAAGCTCGCGGGAAAGTCGCAGCCGCCGCCGATCGTGCGCCCGATCGAGCTCACGCTCGTGCCCGATCGCGTGAACACGATATTGGAGGCGTCCGGGGCGATGCGGAAGGCGGTGCACTGTTGCGTGCTTCTCGCGAATCAGAGCGAGTTGCTTCCGAACACGTTCGCGCTGCGCGCGTCGCTTCTCACGCACTTATTCTGCGCCGTTCTTCCCGCGCCGTTGCCGATCGATCACCCGCGCCGGCGCGAGAAGTGCTTCTGGGCGTCGAAGACGGTGCGGTACGAGACCCAAGCGGAGCTGCTGCGGTGTCTGCGTCTGTCGTTGCATCACTTTACGTCCACGGCGTTGTCGCTCACCGCGACGCGGTCGTTCGACGCCGCGCGGCTGCTCTCGATCGCGTCGCTCGCGTCCATCGCGGACGCGGTGATGCGTTTACGAGTAACGGACCACCCGAGTCCGTTTTGCACGCACTACGCGGGCGAAGCGGACGGACCGGTGTCCCCGTTTGGGTTCGAGATGGGCCCGTTCGGCGTCGAGGCGGAATACCTCCGGTTTCACTGCCCGGAGAGGACCGGCCGGTTGACGCAAGTCCTGGACTACTTTCACGGGATGAAGCACACGGTCGCGACGGATCATCTCATCTTCCGATGGGAACGGTCCACGGAGTTTGGCGAGGGCGACGGGCTGTTACTCAAGCAAGTCTGCCTTCAGATGGGCTTCCCAATGACGGACGAGGAGCTTCCGTTTTACCTCTCCGGCGAGAGCAGGGAGCTCGGAGATAACTACCCGGAACTCACCACGATGCGAGACATCGTGTTCATGTTCAAGGCGATGATGACCCCCACGAGCGACTCCTTACCGGAGCTTCGACGGTGGCGACCGCGCGACGCGGCGCTGTGGTGGAAGTACAAGCCCGGCGAAGGGTTCGACGTCCACGGGTTCAACCGTAAGCTCGAGGTGCTCGCGTGGAAAGAAGGCGACGCCGGGGATAAGGGCACCGGGTGGCTGTCCGCCCTCGGCGGCGGGTTCCTCGCGTCGCTGTTCGGGATCGATCGCAGACCGCGGTGCCCGCCGTCGGGGGGGAACCCGAGCAACCTCGCGGGCGAACGCGTGGACACGGAAGAGGACGTCTTACACCTCAAGGACCTGCCGACGTTTGACGGTTTGCTGCGGCCGAGCGAGAGCGAGCTCTTGCTGACGTATCTCACGGCGCCGTACTTGAGAATCCCGCTCGCGCTGCGGCACTTCGCGGACCCGCAACGCGTCCGCGCGCTCGGGCACAAGCAGATTCAGGGCGTCCTCGACGCGTGCTTCTTCGAACCCGGACCGTGGCAGCCGCCCGGTACGGTCGCCGTCCCCGCAGAAATCCCCGCGCCGTCGAGAGCGCACATGGCCACCCCGGCCGGACTTCTCCTGCACGAGCTCTCGAACGCGCCCGCGCCGCTCGTGGACGCCGCGGAGGAGATCCTCGCGCTGTCGTTGGAGCTCGACACCGGGCGTCACGACGCGCCCGTCGCGGCGGGGGTGCTCTACGCCGCGCGTCTCATGACGCGCATGCACGCGTTCGTGCGATACCTGCTCACGGAGAGCGGGTGGGGCGATCAAGTCGACGAGGCCCCGCTCGCGGCGTTCGATGATCCGACGTGGGAGCCCGGGGAGGGGACGGAGGATCACACCTCGCGCGGGTGCGGAGGGTGGAGCGGCGGGTCCGGCGCGCGCGGGGTCCGGTGCCCGGGCCCCGCGGCGCGGCCGTTGCTTCACGCCGCCGCGCGTTTACGAGCCGCGCTGGACGACAGAGTGCGTCCGACGCTCCGACGGTGGCTCTCCGGCGCGGTGCGAAACGGCGCGACGAAGGCCGCGTGCGTTCTGCACGCGCACTTGGCGTATCTGCACTGGTCCACGCCGTCGTGGAGGCTCGATCGCCGCGCGACGCAGACGGTGCTCACGGCGCAGGCGTACATTCTCGTGAATCACTCGTTCCACGACGCGACGGAGGGCGGGGCGAAATTACGCGGCGGGAAAAACGACGGCGGCGACGTCGACGAGGGCTTAGGGTTCGCGCCGACGGAGATATTCGATCTGTTCCAACGGCAACGCCGAGGCGTCTTGACGTGGATGCGGAACAACCCTGAGCTCGCGGACGCGGTGTTGGAAGAAGTCGTCAGCGTGCTCACCTTAAACAGCAGCGGGGACGATTACGAGCGCGAGCATCAGGCGCTCCTCGCCGCGGCCGGCGGAAGCGGCGCCGCCGCCGGAGTCGGCGCGGGCGGGAACATGTGGAGCGAGATCGGGGACTGGTTCGGTGATAAGGTGGATAAGCTCAAGAAGAAAGGGAAAGGAGGGAAGGACGCGGCGCCGTCGGACGACGAGGCGGCGATCGCGTCGCTGGAGGCGGGCGAGAGCGAGGCGACCGAGTCCGCGGCGGGGCCCCGCGGGAAATCCATCGACGAGCGCATCGCCGTCGCGTCGAAAAAAGCGACGGACCGGCGCTGGGTCCAGGTCCCCGGCCCGGGCGGCGCCGGACGCTTCATCCCGGAGACGGAGGCTGCCGCGGCGGCGGCCGCCGCGGGCGTGCCCCTCGTCGTCCGCCCCGCGAAGGGCACGGATCCGATGGACGTCGCGTCGTCGTCATCGTCCGCGGCGGCGGACGCCTCCTCGCTCGGCGCGAAAGAACTCACCGGCACGGCGGCGGTGTCCGTAAACGCACGAGCCGCGGGCGTTTCCTACGAAGAATGGATGCGATCCGTCACGACGATGGCGGTCGACATGGAGATCAACGCGCAGCTCGGGGAGTTTACCGTGCGCAAGAACCGACTCAAAGCGCTGCAGTACAGCGTCCGAGAGATGCCAGACTTCACCGCCGCGCTGGGCGCGACGCTCGCGAACGAAGCCGACGCCGCCGGGCCGAGGGAGCGATCCATCGTCATCGGCGGCGGCACCGACGGCGGCGGCGACGGGCGACGCCGCGGCGGCAGAGGTGGCAGAGGCGACGAGGCCGGCATCGATGGCGGCGGCGTCGAGAGCGGCTCCGACGACGACGACGACGACCGAAGCGGCGAGGAGCTCGTCGTGCACTGCGCGGAGGTGAAGCGCACGGAACACCGGCTGTGGATGCGTCTCGTCGGGTTACGACACGACGTCCAGCTGTGGGACCAAGACCGCCGGTCGCCGCCGAACCCGTTCATGCGACGGTACAGCCCGTTATTCAGCGACGCGGACATCGCGGCCGGGCTCGCGGGCGCGTTCACCGCGCTCACCGCCGCGGTCGGCGCCGCCGGTTTGGCCGAGAGCGAACGCTGGATCGCGGAGCGCTTGGACCCCGTCGTCGCCGGCCCCGCGGCGGGGTATCTCGCCGGCGTGGAGCTGTTTCTCCCGATGCGAACCGTGAACGGCCCGATCGCGCACTTAGCCGGGTACGCGAAGCTCCCGGACGGAGACGGCATGAGCGGGAGCGTGTACATGGGCGCCCCGACGCGGGACTACCCGGGAGACGGCGACGACAGCGAGGACGACGACGACGAGCACGATTTAGACGCGCTCGCGGCGTCGGTCGACGGCGACGGCAAATCCGTTGCGGCGGACCCTAAGAAGAGCCCGTCCAAAAAGAAGGACCCGTCCAAGAAAAAGAAGAAGGACAGCAAGGGAAAGAAGACCAAAGACGCGCACGAGCGCGGCGGCGCGCTGACCGAAGTGGTCGTGTTGCGAGACCCCCCGCTCGTGCAGGTGTTTCGAGTGGAGTCGCACGGACGAAAATGGCGCAGAGCGCTCGTGTTCGCGTCCAGCGCGTCGTGGTGCCTCGCGGATGTCGATCCAGACGGCGCGCCGGCGTTGGAGGACCCCGCGGAGCGGTATTTACTCTCCGCCGCGCGCCTGGGCGCCGCCGCGTCGTCGCTCGTCGTCACGCGTCATCTCTCCGCGGCGCAAGGACGGCAGCAGTTCGTGCCCGCGCGGCATCTTCGCGGTCTCGTTCCCGCGGCGCTTTTGCGAGATTATGTCTTCTGGCAAACGCCGGACGGCGACTTCTACGGCGACCCGCGTCCGACCGCGAGCCACCCGAACACGATGATCCACGCGAAGCTCGTCAAGGGCGCGGGCGCGGACAGCGGCGGGACGAGCGGCGGCGACGCCCTGAGCGGCGCGAGCGGGGAGTACGCCGCGGTCATTCGCAGGATTCCGCTTCGCACCGCCGCGCGCGGCGACGGCGGCGACGACGCCGACGCCGACGCCGCCGACGCGTCCACGTCGGGCGCCGACCAGACGACGGGCGTCGCCCCCGGGTCGCTCGTCCCCGACGGCTTCATCCCCGGGCAGCTCACGCTCGTCGATTTGCTCTACGCCCCCGCGGTGCTCGCGTCCGCGGTGGACGCGAGCGACCCGTCGAGGTCGTCGCCGAGGGCCAAGGCGGCGACTGCGTTGCGGTCGCTCGCGCGGTGCCTCGCCGCCGTGGAGGGCCTCGCGCACTGCCTCGCGTGGACGGCGTCGCCGGTGGACGCGAAAGCGGTGGCGAGCGGCGGCGTCGGCGGCGACGGGCTGCTGGGCGTCATCGGCGCGATGACGTCGCAGTCGATCAACGACGCGGGGACCCCCGCGGTCGTCGGCGTGGATCGGATCGAGCTCCCGCGTTTGGGCATCTCTTTCCGCGCCGCGCGGCGCGACGACGGCGTCGAGGGCCCCGGCGGCGTCCGGCTCGAGTGCGAAGAGCACGCGGGCTTGTTCCTCAGCGCGCGACGATCGCCGGACCTCGACGCGTTGCTCGTCGGGCTGCCGCACGCGCTGCTCCTGGAAGCGCGCGACGGCGCGCTCAGCGTGCTGCTTCCCGCGGGCGCCGCGCCGCGCCCCGCGCTCGATCGCGTCGTGAACGCGGAGCCTGGTCAAGTCAAAGACCTCTCCGTCAAAGCCGCGGAGGAAGCCGCCGCGGTGGGCACGAAGGGTTTCGGATGCGACATGGTCCTCGACCGCTGGGACGCGGAGTGGACGAGGAACGCCGCGGGCGGGGGCGGGCATTACGTCTACCCCGTGCATCCGTCGCACGCGACGATGCGCGCGAATTCGTTGCCCGCGGCGCTGTACTTGACCCTGTTGCGGTTCCTCGCGCGTCGATACGTCGACGTCGTCAAGCTGAGCGATCTGTGCGTCAGCGAGAGCGCGCCGACGCCGGAAGTGGCGCAGCTGTGGCACGCGTTCGCGGGCGTCGCGAACGATCCAGCCCCGGACGCGACGGCGGCGCGCCTCGCGCTCTCCGCCGCGGCGTTCAACACCCCCGCGGAGGCGTTGCTGCCGTGGGAGACGTACCACGAGCTCGCGAATTACGTCTCCACGTGGCGCCACGTCAGCGCGTCGTGCCGCGCGCCGCCCGACGAAGAGCGCGTGTTGTTGGACGGGTATTCCACGGAGGTGGAAAAAGTGCCGCTGCTCGCGAATCGCGCGTCGTATCTGTACATGCGATCCGGCGCGCCCGAGGACGCCGTCGTCGGGCACCCGAAGCTCGACGACGGCGGCGGCGGGATAGGCGGCGCGACGACGTCGGGCGCGTCCTCGCCCGTATGTCCGCTCGCGTACCCCGAAGCCCCCGCGCACGGGGCGTTTGACACCGTGGACGACCGGTCGTGCCTCGAGGAGGGCGTCTCCGGAGAAGGACCGCTCGGACGTCTCGCGTCGCTCACGACCAACTTCCCGACGTTCGAGGAGAAGGATCTCATCGGCGAAGCCGGGTTGAAAAAAGTCGGCGAGTGGATCGAAGCCGGGTCGCTCGCGCTCGACGGCGCGCACGGGTTTCCGCTACTGTACGAACTCCTAAACTCCACGGTGCCGCTTCGGATCATCCCCACGGACGATCCGTTCCGATGGGGCACCGCGCTGATTCGATTCGTTCCCCCCGAGCAGAGCATGAAACGCGGGACGCTGATGTCCATGCTGCGCATCCTATCCTCTTCGCCGTATCTCGCGAAGCAAGCGCCGAAGGTGGAGGAGCGCGGCATGGGCGCCAAGTTCGCCGCGGTGTTCACCTCCGACGGCAGCATCGGCCAGCTCATCAAGCGCGTGCAGCCGTACCTGAGGGACAAGGCGCGAGGCATCGGCGGGTTACCGCCGTCCACGGCGGCGCAGTGGCAGCAACGCGGCGCGATGTATTCGCCGCCCGGCGAGGTGGCCGTCCCCGACCGCGCCGGACCGCGCGGCGTCGCGAAGGACGCCGCGCGGTGGGCGCTGCCGACGTTTCCAAACGCCGCGTGCGGGAGACGACGGTTCCCGCTCGCGCATCACCTCGGCGGGACCGCGGGGCCGTGGGGCGGGCCGAACCTCAACGCGGTCGACCTCGCGTCTCTCGTAGATCAACCGCTCGCGCAGCTCCCGCTCGATCGGTACTTTGAAACCGCCGCGGGCGCGGGCGATTCGATCGACGTCGAGGCGGCGCGGATGGCGAAGTGTCTCGACGACGCGGACCCCGCGATGGTCGGAAGCATGGCCGGGTTGCCGTTCAGCGTCGGGCAGCACGCGGCCGCGGCGACGCCCATCGCGCGCGCGACGTTGACGCGGCTCAAGACGGACGTCCGCGCGGCGGTGGACGCGGCGAAGGGTGCGCATGATGCGAAGGGTGCGTCCACCGACCGCTTCGCGCGCGCGCATCTGAAGCACTTGAGCCCGTCGGACGCGATCGCGATCGCAGAGGAGGCGACGAGCGCCGCCGAGAGCGGCGCGGATCACGCGAAGCTCGAAGCCGCCGGGTTCGGGATCGGCGGCGCGAAGACGACGGCGGCGAAGAATTTCCTGCTCGCCGTCTTGAAAGACATACGGCAGCTCATCGCGAAAGACCAGGCCGCGGCGACGGAGGCTGCCGCGGCGGCGACGTCCACCGCGAACGGATTATCCAGGGATCCGTCCGCGGCGCGGGGGATGCTTCGTTTGGGGCTCAACCGACGCAGCGGCGCGTGGGCGGAGACCACCTTCGACGACCTCATCGAAGGCCTTCTGTGCGACGGCGGAGAGAAAATCTTGGCGAGGATCACCCCGGGCGTGACCGAGCGGAACGCCGCGGAGGCGCTGCATCTCGCCGCGGAGGCGCTGCTGTTGACGTCTCGCGCCGCGCACGCGGCGAAAGCCGCCGCCGCTGCGGAGGACGCGATCAAGGCGGTGACGACGGCGGCGAAAACCATCGCCGCCGCGGCGACGCCCACCGCGGGCAAAGAAGCCTGCGTCTTTGGCGTCTCTCTCGCCGCGAAAGCGCTCGCGGATCTGCTTCGCACGCGGCGGTACTACTTCGACGTCGAACAGCCCGGGGACAAGATGATGTCCGGGGATTTCGGCGGAATGAGCGTGAGGACGTACGACCCGCGCATGCTCGTGTTTGAGTACGCGCAGATTTTGATTCTTCGCGAGCGGCAAGTCGGTCTCGTGCGCGACTTTACGAACGCGGCGAACAGCGGCGGCGCGGAGTGCGCGCAGATGCTCATGGGTGAAGGTAAAACGACCGTGGTGTGTCCGTTACTCGGGTTCATGCTCGCCACGAAAGACATGCTCGTGTGCCAGGTCGTCCCGCAGAGCCTTTTGGAGTTTTCGCGCGGGTGCCTTCGCTCCGCGTTCGCGGGCGTCGTCCGAAGAAGCGTTTTAACGCTTCGGTTCGATCGGTTCACACCGCTGACACCCGCGCCGCTGCTCGCGCTTCGAAAAGCCAAGAGCGCGCGGGCGATCGTCGTCACGACGCCGACGGCGCTGAAGTCTCTGTGCTTAAAATACCTCGAGTGCGCGCACCTCCTGGATCAATCCTACGTCGCCACGATCGAAGGCAAACAAGTCGGCGATACCCTCGGCACGTTCGGCCGCCTGTTCGAAGGCGCGAGCGAGTACCGAAGCCGAAGCGAGCGCGTTTCGGAGGCGGGCGGGTTAGCCCCCGCGGAGATCGTCGCGCTGAGGAAAGAAGGCGCGATCGCGGGGGAGATGATGAAGCTGTTCCAGCGGTCCGGGACGCTCATCTTGGACGAGGTGGACCTCATCTTGCATCCGCTGAAATCCGAGCTGCACTGGCCGTTAGGCCGCCGCGTGCCGTTGGACTTCAGCAAGAGCCGAAGCGGCGACGGACTGCGGTGGAAACTTCCGTTCTTCCTCCTGGACGCGATATTCGCGACGGCGCTGCGGAGGCCCGCGGCGGAGGAGGCGAAAGGCTCCAACGACGCAGCTGCGATTTTACAAAAAGTCGCCGCCGCCGTGAGAGACGCGGTGAAGAACAAAGGCGTCCAGAGCACCCCGCACGTCGTCCTCCTCGACAGGCAGTGGTACGGCGACACGCTCATGCCTTTACTCGCGGAGTGGGCGGAGCTGTGGCTCAGGGTCCACGGCGCCGCGCGAGGGATCGCGGATCATCACATGCACGCGTACCTGTGCCGGACTAAGGGCGCCGCGGACGCCGCGCGCGTCATCGAAAAAGAAGCCGAGGACGAGAGCCTTAAGATGATCAACCTCGCGCGCGATTGGCTCACGGCGCTGCTGCCGCACGTGTTGTCCAAGATCAACCGCGTGTCGTACGGGCTGTTGTCCGCGAAGGACGTGAAGCTGTTAGAAGAGGCGAACGGCGGGATGCGCGTGCCGACGAACCGACGGCTTCTCGCGGTGCCGTTTTTAGGGAAAGACATCCCGTCGCAGACGAACGAGTTTTCGCACCCGGACGTCGTCATCGGTCTGACGATCTGCACGTACCGCCACGAGGGTTTGCGCCGCGGCGATTTCCGGCAAGTTCTCAGGAGCCTCCTCGAGCAGCTGGAGACGGAAACCGGGCCGCAAGGGAAGCGCCCGAGCGCGAAAAAGTGGGCCAACTTTGTTCGCTACACCGGCCGCCGCGTCCGCGGCGAAGCGCGCGAAGAAGCCGCCGCCGCCGCGCGTCGCACGGGCGCGTCCCTGAAAGCGACGACGACCGCCATCGGCGCCTCGCGCGCGGTCATCGCGTCGCACTCGCGCAGCTCGTCCTCCTTGAGCGGATCGTTATACTCCCTCAAAGACGCCGCCGCGAACGAGGCGACGGCGAAGGACGAAGACGCCAAGGCGCGCGCGCAAGCCGCCGCCGCGTTGCTCGCCGCCGCGGAGAGCGAAGTGTGGCCGTTGCAGCTCGTGGACTTGCGCGACGCGGACCAGGTCGAGGAGCTGTATCAACTCTTGCGAATGACCCCGGAGGTGATTGATTTCTACCTCAACGACTTCATATTCCCGAAGACGGCGCGGCATCAAGGCTTGAAGCTCAGCGCCACCGGTCAAGAGCTCGGCGGCGACCTCGTGTTCCCGCGGCGACTCGGCTTCAGCGGCACGCCCGCGGACTTACTCCCCTTGGAGCTCGGCACCCCAAAGTTCGAGCTCGGCACGGACGCGAAAGTCCTCGCGACGTTGACCGACCACGACGTCGTCGCCACGAGGGAAATCCCCCCGGGGTGGGACGTCCTGTCGTTGCTTCGAACGATCGCCGCCGCGGACCCGCCGATTCACGCGCTCGTGGACACCGGCGCGCTCATCACGAACCTCTCCAACCTCTCCGTCGCGCGGTTCCTCCTCGAAAACGGACTCAAGTGGGCCGAGGGCGTCGTGTTCTTAGACGAGGGCGATCGTCAGATGGTATTGATGCGCAAAGGCTGGGCGGTCACCCCGCTCGCGCGCGTCGCCGCGTTGGACAAGAGCAAGCGATTTTCGTTTTACGACCAGGTGCACACGACGGGGATGGACATCAAGCAAGCCCCGGCCGCGCGCGCGGCGCTGACGCTCGGGAAGGACATGACGCTGCGAGATTACGCCCAAGGCGCGTGGCGCATGCGACAAATCGGCCGCGGGCAGCGTCTCGAGCTGTTCATCGTCCCCGAGGTGAAGAAGCTCGTCGAGTCCGCGGCGGCGGCGGGGGAGGGGCGCACGGCGAGCGCGCGCGCGGCGGATGCGGCCAAGATGGGCGCGTCGGAGCGCGCGCGACGAAAGCTGAGGGACGTGCTCGCGTGGCTCGTCGTGAACGGCATGCGCGCGGAGAACGTTCAGGCGGGGTTGCTCGCGGAGCAGCGCGCGGCGAACATATGGAGGAAGCACGCGTACAGAAACTTGCTGAGGCTCGGCGTGGGCGCGTTTGGCGGCGCTCGCGACGCGAAGAACGCGCAGAAATTTTTGGACGTCTTTCGCGAGCGCGTCGCGTACGTCGTCTCGAACGCCGTGCCGAAAGGGTCGTTCGCGTCGAAGCGCCTCGCGCTCGCGGTCAGCGAGCACTCCGCGCTGTTGATCGACGACGCGAAAGCGTCGCGGGCGCTGCAGGACATCCTGCGCGACGTCGCCGCGACGGAGGAGTCGACGGCGGCGTTGCGCGCGAAGCTCCGCGGCGGCTCTGGCTCCGGCTTCGGCTCCGGCTCCGGCGCCGCGGATCTCATAGATCTCCTCGCGTGCGCGGGGAAAGCGCCGGACGCGGACGAGCGCGCGGCGGCGGAGAACGATAACCCGGAAGGCGGCGTCGGCGGCGTCGGCGACCGCGAGCGCGCGCTCGACGGCGAGCAAGTCCAGGAGCAAGAGCAAGAGCAGGAACAGGAGCAGGAGCAAGAGCAAGAGAAGGAGGAAGAGAAGGAGGAAGAGAAGCACCCGGAGGAGTTCGAGAAGCTCAAGTACAGCCGCGACGACGAGACGCAGGTTGGGTGGAGAGTGGACACGCTGTGTCACGAGCCGGAGACGAACTCTCAGGGGTTCCACCCGCTCTCCGAGTTCAAGCTGTATCGCGGCGTCGCGAACAAGACGACAGAGGCGCTCGCGTTTCCGAATTACATGTACCTCTCGAAGAATTATTTTAAAACCGGGTGGGCGCTGAACTCGCATCGAAGGCTGAAGAACCTGATCGTCGTCATGGACTGGGTCCCGGACACGCCGAGCACGTACATCGACGACGAAGTCGCCGTGGACGCGGAAGAGGTGGAGAAGAACGCGCTGGAGAAATTCTACGACGACGCGACGGATTTCGCGGAGGGGTTGGTGAAGACCAAGCGGAAGAAAAATTGGACGCCTCGGAAGCTGACGCCGGACCAAGAAGCCGGCCTGCAGTCCGCGTTCGTGCTGTTCGACGACTCCGGATTGGGCCGCCTCGACGAGAGCCAGCTCATGGAGGTTCTGCGGTCCTCGGACGCGAACGTCGGCGGCGACGAGAAGCGACTCGCGGAGCTCGCGAGAAGAATCGCGGAAACTGCCGCGGGCGGCCCTGACGCGGGCGTCACGCTCGAAGACCTCAAGAACGCGGTTCGAAACTTCAACATATACGGCCTCCAAGAAGGGCGATACTACGTCGCGCTGTCGCTCGCGGAGGCGGAGTCTTTGCGCGCGGCGATGCACGCGGCGAAGCGAGAGCGTCTGGAAGGCAGCAGCGACGGAAAGCTCGTGCCGTTTCAAGAGACGGAGGTGGGGCTTCGATTCGCGTGCCCCGGCGGCGGCGGCGCCCTTCTCGAAGCCACCGCGGGCTACCGCCCCGCGGAGCTGTTCCAAGCCGCGACCGCGACGCAGTGCTTCCGGTTCGTGGACTCCCAGGTTGACTTCGAGGACCACGAGGTGAGTTTGCTGTTGCGCGCGCTGCAAAAGTCGCCGTGCGAACGCCGCGCGGAATTTTTCGAACGCGTCCGCGCCGTGCGTCGACGCGTCAACGTGCCGTGGCAAGCGACGCCGCTCGCGCGCGCGCTCACGACCGCGGACGAGTTCGCGCTCCTCGCGTCGCGCGCGACGTCCGCGCGCGTCAGAGCCGCGCTGCGGAGGAATAAGATGCGGCTGCTCGACGCGTTCCGCGCGTTCGACGGCGAGCAATTGGGGAGGCTGTCGTACGAAGGCCTCTACGGCGGGCTCACGTGGTTGGGGATGGACATCACGCCGACGCAGATGATGGAGCTCGCGGGGAAGATCGACGTCACCGGGGACGGGTTCGTGACGTACGAGGAGTTCGTCGCCGCTTTCGGGCCGGACGATTACTGCGACGACGACGACGACGACGGCGGCGGCGGCGGCGGCGGCGGCGGCGCGAGGTCGTCGTCGGCGGGCGCGTCGCTGTCGCTCATGGACTCCGGCCCGGCCACCGGCGCGTCGCTCATGGACGGCGGCGTCGAGACCGGGTCGCTCGCGCCGCCGAGCGCGGTCGTCGACCCGCTCGGTGCCCTCGGCGGCGGCGGCGGCGACATGGACGGCTGGGGCGGCGACGACGACCTCATCAACTGGGACGGTCCCACCGGCGCCGGGCGCGTGCGCATCGAGGCGCGATCGCTCGCGGGGAAAAAACCGCCGCCGAAGAGCCCGACCAAGTCAGGGTCAGCCTCGAGCGCGTCGTCCGACTCTTCTTCCTCTCTTCCGCTGTCGAGGGAGACGCTTTCCGCGTTCCGCCTCGGGCTCAAGACGCACGCGACGTGGACGAAGCTGTGGACGTCGGAGGGTACCGGGTCTCGCCGCGCCGCGTCGTTTTGGACGCCAAAGATGGAGACGAGCTTCACGTCACGCAACCGCGACCGCGTGTGCTTGGGTTCCTACGTCGTCGCGTCGCTCTCCGACCCGTCGAGCGGTTCCGCGGCGAAGACGCAGCCGAGCTTGGTGCTGGAACTCGTGGACAACAAGACGTGGACGATGTCCGCGTCGACGCACATGCAACGCGTCGTCGACGCGTTGTTCCCGCATCCGGTGCGGTACCGGCAAGTGTGGGGGCACGAGTGGAAGCACGCGGCGGCGTACGCGTGGGCGCCCGTGCCGCCGCCCGGGTTCGCGTGCGTCGGAATGGCGCTCACGCCGAGCTCGGAGCCGCCGGAGTTGGAGAGCATGCGGTGCGTCCCGGAGCAGTGGACGTGCGCGCCTTCGTTCGCGCCGCGATTGATTTGGGAAAACGGCGGCGCGGGGGGGCGGCCCGCGAGCGCGTGGATCGTGAACTCGTTGGGGACCGCGCACGTCGTCGCCGGGCACGAGCCGCCGGCGGCGTCGAGTGTGTTGGACTTGAAGTCCCCCTCGTATTTGCTTCCGGAGCAGATTTTAGCGCCGGGGAGCGCGCTGGCGCCGGCGTTGAAGGGCCGCGCGGCGATGTTTCAATCCGTCGCGGAGGAGCAAAAGAGCGCGTTCGGCGGCGGCGGCGGCGGCGGCGGCGTGTCCGCCACGTCCGCCAAGAGCATCAGCGGTGGTGGAGGTGGAGGAGGAGGAGGAGGAGGAGGAGGGTACGGCACGATGGGCGCGGCGCCGGCGCTGTCCGCGGCTGCCGCCGGCGGCGGCTCCGGCGGCGACCTCCTCAGCGCGATGACGAGCGGGGATTGGCTCGACCCCCCGGAGCCTTCTTCTCAAAAGGCAAAGTCCGGCGGCGGGATGAAGCTCGGGAGCGGCGTCCCGGACGAGAAGGCGTTCCTCGACCTCCTCAACGAGCCCGCTCCTCCGAAGATCCAGCCGCCGCCGCCGCCCGCCGCCGCGCTTTCCGGCGGCGGAGCGGACGTGAACCCGTTCGCGCGGTTCGACATGGCGACGCCGGCGCCGGCGTCCACGACGGGCGTCGCCGGTCCTCTCGGGAGCGGCGGCGGCATCGACCTCCTGACCGGATCGCCCGTGCAGCCGCAACGCGCGGCGCCGGCGCAGGTTGCGCGGCCGTGGGTCCCGCCGACGATCGATCGCGCGCCGCGGGCGCCGGCGCCGGAGCTGGATCCGCTCGGCGCGCTCGGGGCGGCGCCGGTGCGGCACAAAGAAGAGCCGAAGTCGACGTTTTTCGGGTCGAAGGCTCGGAAACAAGAGAAGAAGAAAGACTGATGAGAGGTCTCGTACGTAGACGATGTGTTGTTGTGTAATTCATGATAGTTGTTAGCGTCACACCGAATCCCTTCTTCCGCGCGCGCGTTCGCGTTCGCTTTTACGTTTTGGGGGAAAGAAATACCGCGAGCGCGGCGTTTGTCGTATGTACAAGGTGTGTTTCTATCGTCGTTCAAACGCCCGCCGCTTCTCTCTCGCTGCTCTTTGTTGGTACTCCGCGGGATACTTCACCGCTCCTCGGGCTCCGCGCTTCCTCCCGCCGTTTTGCATAAGTTAAATTAAGATAAGTGTCGTGAAGGGGGTACGTGTACAGGTAATAGATCGTTCGAGCTCGGCTCAGTGGTTGATGCTTCCGAGCGGCCGACGCGTCTGCGACTTGGCCGGGGACGCGCCGTACGTCTTCTCGTGATGCGAAAACTCGTGGTTCGCGCGCTTCAACTCCTGCGCCATGTCTTGCGACGCCCGCATCGCAACCTTCGACGCCTCGATCTCCCGCTCCGCCATCGTAGAGAACGATGTGCCCTCCACCGCCGCCGCCGCCGCCGCCGTCGTCGCCGGCGACGAGTTCGCCTGCGCCTCGAGCTGCGTGTGAATCGTCGCAAACTTATCCTGGATGTGCTCCATCTGCTCGAGCTCGCACTCGAGCTTCCTCTGCCGGTCCTCGAGCGCCATGCGCACGGCTCTGACGTCGAACACGCTGTCGAGGTTCTCGTCGAACGCGATCTCCATCTCTTGCCTCAAAAACCCGGCGAACTCGTTCATGAGCGGCATGAGGAAAAAACAGTTAAACTTGAGCTCCACAGACTGGACGACGTACCCGCGAATGCCGGCGTAGATTTGCCTCACGAGCATGTCCACGACGTCCAGTGTGACGTTCTGCATGTTGCGGTTCCACAGCGTGTTGTCCATCACGTGCATCAGGTCTTTCGACCCGACGTTGTCGCTGCCGGGCACCGCCGCGACGGCACGGGACGAGGATTTCTTCTCGTCGCGGCGGTCGCGGTCGCGTCGGTCGTCCCCGCGCTCGCGCTTCTCCTCGCGCTCGCGCTCGCGTCGGTCCGAGCGATCCCTCCCTCGCTCCTTGCGCTCGTCCGCGTCCGCGTACGGATCCGGCGCCTCGTTCTCGTCCGCGTACGGATCCGCGCGGTCGTACACGCCGCCGCCGCCGCCGCCGCCGCCCCGGGCGCCGCCGCCGCGGGGGCCCAACACGCTCGCGACGCCCGACCGGTTCCCGCTGTGCAGCGACCACGTCACGAACTGCGTCGTCGAGAGCAAGTCCTCGCGGCACTTCTCTTGGCACGCTTTCACCTTCTGGTCAACGAACTTCGCGAAGCAGCTCCCGATCCGCTTCAAGAACGCCTCGTGGCCGGTCAAGATGCGGCCTTCTTTTTGCAGCAGGTACATCGCGACTGGAAGCAGTCGACGCGCGATGTGCGCGAGCCTGAACCCGAGCTGGTGGACGTACGGCTCGAACGTCTCGCGCGCGCGCGCGACGGCGATCACGCACGCGGTCCGCGTGTAGTTGACGCCGTCGTGCACCTCGTCCACGCCGCAGCTGTTGATGATGTCTTCGCGGGAAACCGTCGGGCAATTCACCGCGCTGACGATGGCGCGAAACTCTTCGAGCGCGCGGTGATACTGCGCCCCGCCAAAGAGCCGCATGTCGCCATTCGGGACCTCGATGCCGGACCGCATCGGGTCCACGGGGCGGCCGTCCGGGCCGACGAACGCGCCGCCGCGGATGTGCTCGTGCGCGAGCGTCTCGCCGAACACGCGCGGCGGCGCCGCCATCGTACCTCGGAGCAGCTCTGGAATCTTCTCGAGAAAGTGCTGATAAAACGCGCGCCCCTTCTCCTTCAGCTTGTCCGTGTCCAGGTTATCGAGCTCCGCGCCGGTGTCGCGGAGCTTGAGCGACGCCGCGCGGTGCTCGCGCTCGAGTACCGGGACGATCGTCGGGACGTTCTCGAGGTATCTCTGCTGCAGCAGACGCTCGAGGAAGTGACGCAGCTGCGACACCCCGACGTGCGATCGCTCGTTTCCGGTGAGCCGCCTGTCGCACCGCCGCTCGAGCTCGTTCGTGTCCGCTTGCTCTTGGCGAACGACAGCCTCGCGGTAGTGCTCGTTCGAGCGGAACAAGCAATCGCGCCCGCCGCCGACGCGGCCGCTCGGGACGGACGTGAAGAACGGCCCGCCGCCGAGGAGCGTAGGCTCGAGCAGCCTCCCGGGGGGCTTCATGAAGAGTTCGACGTCGCTCGCGCGAGAAAACTGCGGGATCCGCGTGTCAAACTTCGTGGACACGACGACGGTGCGGCGAAGCTCCGGGTCGCAGTCGAGGACGACGCGTCGCGTCGTCGCGTTGTTCCAGTCGCTGTTATCTTCCAGGCAGAGGATGATGTAATCTTTCTGCTCCATCTTGGCGCGCACGAGATTCTCCACGGATCGGCTCGCCTGCTGAGAGTTGCTGTGCTTCCGCCCGGGCGCGGCGGCGATCAGACCGGGGGTGTCGATGATCGTCAAGTTCGGGCAGTACTTGTACTCGATCTTCACCACGATGTCTTTCGCCCAGAACCCGTTGTCGTTCTCCAGCCGCTGGTTCTCGCTCTCGATGTACCGCTGAAGATCCGGCAGCGACATCTCCTCCTCGCGGCCGTAGCTCTCGTCGCGAAGCAAGAAGCACCGCGGCTCGACGCACGACGCGTTGTACTTCATGTTGATCGCAATCGGTCGCCGCGTCTTCGTGCCGCCGCCAACGTGGTTGAATTGGAACCCCATGAGCGCCTCCACGAGCGCGGACTTGCCGTCCGTCTGGTGCCCGACGACGAGGATCGCCGGCGAGTCGAACGGCTTGTCAAACTCCTGTTCCATACGAAGCGACGTCGGGGTGGAGTTGAAAGGCGTCAGAAGCGGAGTTGAAAGGCGTCGAGGGTGGGGATTGAAAGCGAGAGGTGGGCGGAGAGACACGCCGGGCAAAGTCCTTAAGGATCGGCGTTCACCCCGCCAACGCGGTCGTATGGGAACCAGTGTATAGAACGCGCCTGCGCCATGGAGTGCAGCTGCGAGTACGCTTCGTACAGGCGCTCGTTCCCGCGGTTGAAGAAGCGCGTCTGCGAGTCGCGGACGCCGCCTTCGGTGGAGTCGTACGGCGTGTCCCACACGATCGGCGCCGCGGTGGGGACGGGGCGGGAGGGGATCGTTGATCGCGAGCGACGCACGGGCTCGTCCGCGGAGAGGTTGCCAAACTTTTCGATCATCGACGCGGCGACCGCGTCGACGGACTGCGACGGAGGGGGGACGGGACGGGGCGCGGGGCGCGAGGGGGAGGGGACGAGGGTCGGTTCAGTCGTCGAGAGGGTGATTCGTTTCGTTTCGTTTCGTTTCGTTTCGTTTGGACGCGCGAAGAGACGGCGGCGGCGGCGGCGGCGCGCATCGCATCGACGTCGCTCTTTCGTTTTTTCCAACGACAAGATCTTTCGAAAACCGCGTGACGCGGACGACGACGCGCGCGCGATGCGCGATACGCGTCGCGCGACGCGTATCGCCGGCGCGCGCGCGGGCGGGTAAGGTGAGGAACGATGCGCACCTCGCGCATCTCGCTCGGCTCCGGGTATCGCGCGTACGACCGTCTACTCTCCTCCGCGCGGGCGTCGCCGCCGCTGTGGGAGGACATCATGCCGGTCGCGTAGTTGAATGGATCTGACTCGCCGCTGTACTGGGATCGCTTGCTCATCACGGAACCGGGCGCCGCGGTCGGGCCTTCGTTTCGCTGCTTCGCCGCCGCCTTGGCGAGCCATCGCTCGGACTGAGGGCTCATGGTGGCGGGTGCTTCCGTGGGCGTCGCGTCGCGCGTCCGTGGAATGGCGCGTCGGCGCGTTTAACGGTCTTTTTGCGTTTTTTGACCGTTTGCGAAATCGCGAACGAAATCGTATGACTATTTAGTCTGAATCTGGTCTGAATGCGTTTTGTGTGAGGTTATGGGGGTTCCGGACCTGATCCACTTCGCGCTTTTCGCGCTCGTCGACGGTCGCGACGAGACCTGCACGACGCCGGTGCCATCGCGTCCTCGGAACCGCACTCCTCGACTCGCGAAGCGACCGCCCCGGTCCTTCCCGCACACACATCACGCGCGCGAGGATGTTCACGATGACCTCCACGTCCATCGCCGGCGCGCCGCGCGCCGTCGGCGCGCGCGCGGCCGTTTCCCGGAAGACCGCCGCGAGCGCGACGACGACGACGACGACGACGACGACGCATCGACGCGCGTCCTCGGCCGCGCCCGCGACCGTCCGCGCGCGCGCGTCCTCCTTCAACGGCGCGCCCGTGATGTCCATCAGGTACGCTTACCGTGATCGCGCATCGCTTCGCGTCGTTTCCGCCGTCGCGCGGGCGGCGTCGCGCCGATCCCGGCCGGCGCCTCGCCTCCCGGGACGCGCGACACGTCCATCGGATAATAGCGCGCCTCAGTGGCGTTCTTCGTTTCTCAGCGCTCGAGCGATGATCGATGAACACTCGTTCATCTCGTCCGTCCACCCCGGGGTCTGACCTCTCCTCTCGCCTCCATCTCTCCGTCCATCGCATCGCGTCCATCGCAGCCGCCGCGGCGCGATCTCCGCGAAGGGCCCGCGCTCCCGCGCCCCCGCGTTCGTCGCATTCGCCGCCGCGAAGGGAGAGTACGACTACGACCTCGTCATCATCGGCGCGGGCGTCGGCGGCCACGGCGCGGCGCTGCACGCGGTGGAGTGCGGCCTGAAGACGGCGATCATCGAGGGCGACGTCATCGGTGGGACGTGCGTGAACCGCGGGTGCGTGCCGTCGAAGGCGCTCCTCGCCGCGTCCGGACGCGTGAGAGACATGAAAAACGCGGATCACCTCAAGATGCTCGGGATCGAGGTGGACGACGTGCGGTTCGATCGCCAGGGCATCGCGGATCACGCCACGGGACTCGCGACAAACATTCGCAACAACCTGACCAACTCGATGAAAGGCCTCGGCGTGGACATCCTCCTCGGCGCGGCGACGCTGAGGGATAACCACACCATCTCGTACAGCAATAAGAAGTGCACGGCGAAGAACATAATCATCGCCACCGGCTCGACGCCGTTCGTCCCGCCCGGGATCGAGATCGACGGGAAGACAGTCTTCACGTCGGACGACGCGCTCAAGCTCGACTGGATCCCGCCGTGGGTCGCGATCATCGGGTCCGGGTACATCGGGCTCGAGTTCTCGGACGTGTACACCGCGCTCGGGTCGGACGTGACGTTCATCGAAGCGATGCCGAAGATCATGCCGGGGTTCGACGCGGAGATCGGCAAGCAGGCGGAGCGCATCTTGATTCAGCCGCGTAACATCGACTACGTCACCGACGTCCTCGCGACCAAGGTGACCCCGGGGATCCCCGGTGAAAAGCCGGTGACGATCGAGCTGAGCGACTTCAAGACCAGGGAGGTCGTGGACCAGATGGAGGTGGACGCGTGCCTCGTCGCGACAGGCCGCGCGCCGTACACCGAAGGTCTCAACCTCGAGGCGATCTCCGTCGAGACGCAGAGAGGGTTCGTCCCCGTGAACGAGAAGATGCAAGTGCTGGATAAGGACGGCGGCGTCGTCGAGGGCGTGTGGTGCATCGGCGACGCGAACGGGAAGATGATGCTCGCGCACGCGGCGTCCGCGCAGGGGATCGCCGCGATCGAGTGCATGCAGGGTCGGGACAGGGTGTTGAACCACAACTCCGTCCCGGCGGCGTGCTTCACGCACCCGGAGGTGTCCTTCGTCGGTCTCACCGAGGAACAGGCGCGGGACAAGGCGAAGGAGGAGGGGTTCGAGATCACGGTGAAGAAGACGTCGTTCAAGGCGAACTCGAAGGCGTTGGCGGAGAAAGAGGCGGACGGCATGGCGAAGCTCATCTACCGCTCGGACACCCAGGAGATTCTCGGGATGTGGATCATGGGCTTGCACGCGGCGGATCTCATTCACGAGGCGTCCAACGCGATCAACAATGGGATGAAGGCGACGGACCTCAAGTTCGCGGTCCACGCGCACCCGACGTTAGCGGAGGTCGTGGACGAGGTGTTCAAGCAGGTGGAGCACGCGTGAGTGAAGCGACGGGCGGACGGACGGACGTTCGGACGGATCGTCGGGGACGTCGACGAGGCGCGACGACAGCGGTGTGAAATATTAAACTTCGAAACCAAATTCTTTCTTTCCTTCTCTCGCTCTCGCTAGCGTCCCGTCGTCCGCGCGTCTGTCTACTAGTCGAGGTAGTCCTTGAGCTTGTCTCTCAACACGTCGATGTCGCCGTCGATGTCCCACTCCTCGCTCGGCATCGCGATCCGTATCGTCTTGCTCGGCGCGACGTCGCGCGGCGCCTCCATCCCAGGGACGCCGAAGCTGAGATGCCACAGCGCTTTCCCCGCGTCCGACGACGCCAGCCACGCGCCCACCGCGCGACACCGCGACGTCGTCATCTCGCTCATCTCCCCCTCGTGGTCCGTCACCCTCGCGAACATCTCCACGCACTCGCCCGATGGCACGCCTCCAAAGTCGCGCATGTATTCGAACACCTCGACAGCCGCGTCCCACTCGCCTTCGTCCACGCGGCGTTGAATCAACGCGACGAACCAGTTGGACGTCAGCACCTCGCTTCCTCGCTCGCCTTGCTCGACGCCCTGCGCTCGGACCCACTCCACGACCTCTCTCGCGAGCGCCCACTGCCGCGTCCGCCCGATGCCGACGAGCACGGACTTGTACCCGTCCAGGCACATGTCTTTCTTGACTTTGTCGAGGAGCATCGCCGCGGGGACGCCGCGGGAGTGGTTCGTCAGGAGTTGAAGCATCACCTGCGATAATTGTTTCTCGTCGAGGGGCTTGGCGCCGACGACGAAGTCGTCGTCGTCCCTCCTCGCCGCGCGCTTGAACGACTCCGTCTCGTCGTCTTTGGACGACTTCCACGCCGCGTAGTCGTCGCGCTCGGCTGGCGCGGAGACGTCGTCGGGGTCTATCGGGGAGGACGAGGACGAGGACGAGGACGAGGACGAGCACGCCGCCTCGAATCGTCGGCGGAATCCCGCGCCGGCGGCGTCGGGACGACGGCACGGGCCCGCCCGCCGCGGTTTCGCGCACGCGGCGGCGACGTTCCGCTGGCACATCGCGTCGCCTCGGCGACGCGACGCGAGGGTCGCCGAGATGGACGCCGAAGTCGTCGCCGCGGCCATCGTGGAGGACGCCGTGCGGAGTGCGCTCGAAAAGTGACAGGATCTGACGATGACGAAAAGCGAACGAGCGCGCTTTATAAGATATTAGTCCCGCGCGCGCACACCGCGCTTATGGCGTCCTCGGACGCGGCCTCTCTTAAAGAGGCCGCCACCGCGCTGTATCGTCGCGGAGAGTGGGCCGCCGCCGCGGACGCGTACGACGACGCGAGGCGCGCGGAGAGCTCGTCGACTTCGCCGGACGCGTCCACGCTGGCGATCCTCCACGCGAACAAATCCGCCGCGCTGCTCGCGCACGGAGGCCGCGACCGAGAAGCGTGCGCGGAGGCCATCATGGCGGTGATGCTCGACGAATCGTACGCGCGCGCGCGGCAGCGCGTCGGCAGCGCGTGCGTCCGCCTCGGGATCCCCGCGGTGATCGACGTCGTCCCGTCCGCGCGCGCGTCCTTGGACTCAGCGTACGCGTTCCATCGTCAACTCCGCGAGCGATTCGACGGGACGGACGCGAAGCTCCTCGCGGCGCTGCGACGCGCGGACGCGGCGAGGGCGGAAGGGAACGACGCGTTCGGTCGCGGCGAGCTCGATGACGCGGCGGCGGCGTACACGAGAGCGCTCGACGCGCCGTGTCCTTACGGCGGCGGTACACGTAGCGGCGGCTCGACGTCGCTCGTCGTCGGCGGCGGCGTCCTCTTGTGCAATCGCGCCGCCGCGCGCGCGGCGCTGGGCGATCATCGAGGCGCGTTCGACGACGCGACCGCGGCGCTGCGCGCGGACGACAACTACGTCAAGGCGCGGCGACGCGCGTGCGACGCGCTGATCGCGTTGGGAAGAGGCGACGACGCGATGAGGGAGTTGAGACGGCTGCGCGCGGACGTCGGCGGCGGCGGCGGCGGCGCGGAGGAGCAGGAACGTCTGCGCGCGATGGGAGAGAGGGCGGCGGCGGCGGCGCGGGCGGAGCGCGCGAGCGCGGACGAGGAGCTGATACGACGGTCGGAGAAGTGCGCGGGGGGGACGCTGCCGCCGGAGTACGAGAAGTGGGCGGAGGAGAAGAAGAAGGCCGCGGGAGGCGGCGGGAGGAAACGGCGGCGAGACGACGACGGTTCCGAGAGCGACTCGTCCTCCTCCTCCTCCTCCTCCTCCTCCTCGAGCGGTCGATCGCGCGAGAAGAAGCGGAAGAAAGAGAAGAAGACGAAGAAGAAGACGACGAAAAAGAGAGAGAAGTCTTCCAAGTCCTCTAAGAAGAAGCGAAAGCGATAGCGCGTAGCTCTAGATATCCCCAAATCTAGACGACATCTCCGTCTCCGACGGCGAACGCGACCGCCCGCGGCGCTGTCGCTCGTACGCCGCTCCCACCAGTTCCCCGCTCTCACCCGGCGTCCCTTTCAACAGCTGATACGTCTGCCCTATCAGCGCCGCGATGAACTTCCCTCGCGCGGCGTAGCAGTAGCAGCACCCCAAGATCAACGCCGAGACGAACGCCGTCCGCGGCGGCGACGCCAATAAATTCGCCCACCCCGACCGCCCCTCCCCGGGCCCGCCGCCCGGCGTCGTCTCCGTCACGACGCCGCCGAACCCCGCGGCGCGCGAGCCGCCGTGCTGCGGCGCGGGGAGCCGTCCTTCGCGATCAAAAGCGGTCGGCGGGCGGTCGGTGGACGACGGCGTCGGCGTCGTCGACGTCGACGACGCGGGGGTTTCGACGACGTCGACGTCCGCGGCGCCGGCGCTTCCGACCCACGTGGCGGCGGCGTCGGCGTCCTCGACGACGTCGTCCGCGTCGTCGTCGGAGAGCGGCCTCTTCTTCGCCGCCGCCGCCGCCGCCGCCGCTGCCGCCGCCCTCTCCGCCACCGCGCTCGCGTTCCAGCCCCTGGGCGGCGCCACGACGTTCGTCTTCGCGTCGAACGCCTTCCCGATCCACAGACGTCTGAGCGACGGAGCGCCGAGCGACGGTCGCGTCTCGCCGACGAAGACGCCGACGCCTAAACCCCACGCGTCCGCGCCGCCGACCGCGCCGGGGAACACCGACAGCGCGTGCGGGTGCGTCACCGCGCCGGGAGGGAGGTCCCAGTGCGCGCTCGTCGTCGTGAGCGCGGTGCCGCCGCCGCCGATCGGCTCCCACGTCGCGGCGACGCGAACCGGCGCGGCGGCGGCGGCGGCGTCGCGCCGCCAACACAACGCGTAAAACCCGTTCATACCGCGGCTCTCGTCTTTGATCAGTCCGACGTCGTACACGTAGCCGTGCTTGGAGAGGTCATGCGCGCGGAGGAGCGCGCCGGAGAGGTCGTGCTCGGTGACGCGAGCGTTTTCGCGGTCCGCGACGAACAGACGGCCGTTCGCGCTGTCGAGCGCGATTCCGTGCGGCACCGAAAACGTCTTCGGTCTCGCCGTCTCGTTTCCGCCGCCGCCGCCGCCGCGGAATTCCGAGATGAACGCGCCGTTCGCGTCGAACCGCGCGACTCTGTCGCCGCAGTACCCGTCCGTCACCCAGAACGACCCGTCCTCCGCGACCTCCACGTCCGTGGGCGCGCAGAACCGCGTCTTACCGCCGTCGTCGTCCCCCTCTCTCCTCCTCTCTCCGAACCTCGCCACTTCCTCTCCCGTCGCCGGGTCGTACTTCGACACCGCGTGCGACCCGACGTCCGTGACCCACACGTGCCCGTCCGGCGCCAAAGAGATCCCGTGAGGCATGTAGTGCTTCCCCGCGCCGAACGACGCGACGACGTCGCCGGTGACCGCGCACACGCGGACGACGACGTCCTCCTCGATCGGCGGCGTCCCGGGAGGCATCGTATACTCATCGTCGACGAAGGACGCGGCGTCCCAGACCCGCGACGCGCGGTGAAACACCCACACGTGCCGCCCGTCCGGCTCCACCGCGACGCCGCCCACCTGCCCAATCTCTCTCGGCCACGACTTTCTTCTCGACGGCGGCGGGACGACGTGAGCGCGCAGCTCGGAAGGGTCCGGCGCGACGCCGCCGCCGCGGCCGCCGCCGCCGCCGCCCCGCGCGTCCTTGAAGATGATGTCGGGGTGGAGTTGAAAGGCGTCAGTCGGAGTTGAAAGGCATCGCGGTCGGGTATTGAAAGCGAGGTGTGGGCGGAGAGAGACGACGGGAAAAGTCCTTAAGGATCGGCGTTCACCACGCCAACGGGGTCGTATGGGAACCAGTCTCACCTTGGGCGAGTGTTCCACGGTCATCCTCGCAGCGACGCCGTGAGGCCCAGCGCCGTACCTCGCGTCGCCGACGCACCCCAGGTACACCGGCTCCTCCGCGTGGACCATGAGGTACAGGTTGCACATCTCGTCGTCGTGGCCCCACCCCGCGCGCGTGAGGGCGTCGCGCGAGGTGGTATCGAACGCGCACGTGACGCGTACTTTACTCCCGGGGAGCAGAGCGAACGCCGCCGCCTCGGAGAGCTCTTCGAACATCTGCGGCAGGCGCGAGTCGCGGCTCGCGCGCATCACGGGCGCGGCATGAAACTGAAACGGACCATCCGAGAGCGTTTTCGTTTTAAGTGTCGTCACCTCCGCCCTCGGATCCGGGTTGTGACCGCCGACGAGCGACTCCAGGGAGACGTTCCGACCCAACGCGTGCGCGTGGACGCGAAAGGCAAACGCGACGAGCGGCCGCGGCGCCGCGTACGCGCACGTGTTCGCGACCAAGATCTCCTCCTTCCCCGCCGCTAACTCGAACCCCTGCGCGAACGCGACGACGGACATCGAGCGCGACGGCGTCCCGGGAATGAGGTGGACGACGAGCCCGGACGTCGCGTTGGACGACGCCGGCTGAGGGTAATTGTCCATGCGAGCGATGATATCGGGGTGGAGTTGAAAGGCGTCAGAAGCGGAGTTGAAAGGCGTCGAGGTGTGTCGGGATTGAAAGCGGGGGTGATGGGCGGAGAGAGACGCCGGGAAGAAAAGTCCTTAAGGATCGGCGTTCACCACGCCGACGCGGTCGTACGGGGACCGGTGCGAGGAGAACGCGCCTGCGCCTCGAGATAATGCACCTCCAGCACGAGCGATTCGAACCCGCCGCCCTCCGCGCCGACGCGGAAGCCGACGTCCTTCGGGAGGACCAAGTCCGGTGCGTTCTTCCCCCAGCCGAAGATGAACGGCTCGACGTTCGAGTCCGCGCACATCGCGCCTCTCGGCTCGACGGACGTCGCCGCGGGGCCCGGCGCGCTGAACATTCCGCCGCTTCGCGTGCGCAGCGTCGACGCGACGCCGCGCTCGCACCCGAACAGCAGCATGTGATGCACGATCGCCATGTCCGCCTTGGGTTCGAACCGCGCGATGTAGTGCGCGCCGTCCTTGGGCATCGACGCGTGCGCGTACGTGTACGTGTCGCGCCGCGCCGCGACGGCGTCTCTCGTGGAGAGCTCGATCGCGATGGATCCTCGCACTTGGGGATCGTCGTCGGCCGAGGCGTCGTCGACCGCCGCGGACGCGCGCGGCGACAGCGCCGCGAGCGCGCAGAGGACGAGCGCGATCGCGAGTCTTCTCGGTCGTCGCGCGCGCCATCGCGAGGGCGTCCGCCGCGGCGATGCGCGCTCGCGCGGCGGCGGCATCGCGCGCGACGCGGTCTGCCGACCGCCTCGGACGGAACGGCGGTTCGGTCAGGTGTCGGACCGGTTGATGAGTCACTGCACAGCAGAATCGGACGCGCGCGATGGCGTTCCGACGCGCGGCTCTGCGCCTCGGCGCCGCCGCGTTCGTCGGCGGCGGCGCCGTGGCGTTCTCCCCGCATCCGTCGTACTTCGACCCGACCGGGACGTACGACACCTCGCGCGTGCTCCCGGTCGCGCGCGCGGACGCGAGCGGAGGGATGAACACGCCGAATTCCGAAACATCCAATGATCCCCGCGAGAAGCTCGTGATCCTCGGAAGCGGCTGGGGCGCCGTCGCGCTCGTGAAGAACATCGACCCGAACCTGTACGACGTCTCCGTGGTGTCCCCCAGGAACTTCTTCCTGAACACGCCGCTCCTCCCCGGCGTGACCGTCGGGACCGTGGAAGCGCGGTCGCTCATCGAGCCCGTGCGGCGCCTGCTCCCGGGAAAACCCGGACAGTCGCGATTCTACGAAGCCGCCGCGAACGCCGTGGACGTGCGCGCGAAGACGGTGACGTGCGTCGACGAGAGCGAGATCAAGGCTGCGAACCCGGGGTTCACGCTGTCGTACGACAAGCTCGTCGTCGCGATCGGCGCGCCGCCGAACACGTTCAACACCCCCGGGGTGCGTCGCGGCGTCGTAAACTTTCTGAAAGAGATCGACGACGCGCGCGACGTCCGGCGTAAGCTCGCGGACTTGTTCGAGACCGCGTCGCTGCCGGGCGTGAGCGAGGAGGAGCAGCGGAGGATGCTGAGCGTCGTCGTCGTCGGCGGGGGGCCGACCGGGGTGGAGTTCGCCGCGGAGCTGCACGACTTTCTGAGGGACGACGTCCCGAAGCTGTACCCGGGACTCGCCGAAAAGGCGCGCATCACGGTCGTGCAGTCCGCGGATCACATCTTGAACACGTACGACGCGCGCATAAGCGAGTACGCGGAGTCCAAGTTCGCGCGCGACGGCATCGAGCTCGTGACGAACGCGAGGGTGACGGAGGTGCGGCCGAACGAGGCGAGCGTGATGGATAAGAAGACGAAAAAAGTCACGAAGATTCCCTTCGGCGTCTGCGTCTGGAGCACCGGCCTCGGGACGCACGCGCTCGCGAGAGAGCTGAAGAGACAGGCTGGCCAAAACATGCGGCGGCGCGCGATCGCGGTGGACAAGTACCTCCAAGTTCGAGGCGTGCGGCGGACGACGGGGAAGCCGGAGATGCGCGGCACCGTGTACGCGTTGGGAGATTGCGCCGACGTCAAGTCCAAAGCCGCCACCGGCACGGAGCTGCTCGACCGCGCGGACGAGCTCTTCGCGCTCGCGGACGCGGACGGCAACGGGACGGTGGACAAGGACGAGTTCCGGGCGGTGATGAAGAGCCTGGAGGACAAGTATCCGCACCTCGCGACGTTCACGAAGGGAGGGTCGGACTCGAGGTTGACTGACATCATGGATAAGTTTGACGTCTCCAAGGACGCGGCGCTAAATAGGACGGAGTTCCGCGCGGCGATGGAGGAAGCGGACGCGCTGTTGACCTCGCACCCGAGCACGGCGCAGGTGGCGAATCAGCAAGGGGAGTTTCTCGCGCGGGAGCTCAACGCGCAGGCGAGGGCGAAGAAGAACGGCGAAACGGTCGTGTACCGACCGTTTGAGTACACGCACCTGGGGTCGTTCGCGAACCTCGGGGCGAACAAAGCCGCGCTGGACTTACCCGGGGACTTCGTGAGCAAAGGCTACGGCACGATGCTGCTGTGGTACGGCGTGTACTTCTCGAACTGCGTGTCGTGGAGGAACAAGTTCCTGGTCGTCGGGGACTGGTTCAAGAAGTCCTTCTGGGGGCGCGACTCCAGCCGCGTGTGACGACGCGAGACAAGACGAGACTCGAAAGAAAGTCGCTCGCGGCGGAGAAGGCCCTCTCGCTACCGCACCTCGCGTCGTTCGCGGGGATCCTAACGTATAAATGTATAATCACGTTCATCTATCTATCGTACCTGAGCAGTACCTTCATCGGCTCACGACGTCGCTCCGCTCCGCCGCGAAAGCCGCCGTCGCGGCGCGGCCACTCCACCTCCGCGAGCCTCGCGCCGAGCTCGAGATACGGCGTCTCCCGCGCCTCTCTCGTCATCGCCGCGCGACCGCTGCTCGAGGGTAACACCCACACCTCGGTCGCGTCCTCGCAGAACGGCCAACGCGGCGGCAACGATCCGGGGGGCTGCTTCCCGACCTCGACGCGCTTCGGGATCGTGTCGAAGAGCTGCGCGTACTGCCGCTTTCCCGCGAACGCGACGACGGACGGGCCGAACGCCGCCGCCGTCGCCCGCCACGTCTTCGCCGCGTCATCAATTTCATCCGCCACGTCACCCTCCTCTCCGCCAATCGCGCGCCCGCTCGCTCGGCACAGGTGCCCGCGCAACCGCGCGTATAAGTCCTCCTTCCACTCCTTCATCACCGCGCGGCCGTACGCGTTCGCGTCGTTCCCGGGCTCCGTTCCCGCGTCTGTGAATCCGATCCCGAGCTCGCCCGCCAACCGCGGGCAGTCGTCCGACGTCCACGCGCTCGGTATGATCTCTCCTCTGACCAGCAGCTTCCACATGTTGTTCGACGGGTTGCTGTACGAGTACCCGCTCTCCCAGGAGTGGTCCGACGGGTTGTGGCCGATGATCAGGAGCTTCAGAGGGACCTCCGCGTGATGCGCGCAGTGTTTGCGATCCCGCTCGCACGCTTCGCACGTCGGGGCGTAGCGCTCGCGCCACCGCGCGGGCGATGGCGCGATGAACGGGGTTCGCGCGACGCTTGCTTGAGAGAGCGGCGAAGGCGGCGGCGGTTTTGTTGACGGCTGCGGCGGCGTCGAGGGCGCGTCCGCCGTCGTGACGTCGCGCGGCCGCTTGCGCGCGTCGTCGAAAACGTCGTCGTCGTCGCGGTGTTTCTTCGTCCCCGATCGCGGCGCCGCGCGCGGTCGCGGGGACGCGAGCTCGTCCGCGCCCCCTCGGGTCGCCGCGGCGGTCACGACGCCGCCGACGCGCGCGCCCGCGAACCGGAACCGCTCGAGCGAGGACGCCGCGAGCATCCCTCCCGACGCGCGCGAGGAGTGACGAGTGTTGGCGCGAACGATGGGTGCGGAAAAACGCGGGTGTGAGTCGACCGACCGCATGCGGTCGGTCGACCTCTTCTTCAGCGCGAAGCGCGCCGAAGTCATCTCGGCGGAGTGGAGTGGATAACAGCGCGACGACGTCGCGCGACGCCGCACTGTTCGCTACACGGAACACCACATAGTACAATGGCTGCCATGACCGTCTCCATGACCTCCGCGTCCCTTCGCATGAGCGTGAAGGCGCCGGTGAAGTCCACCAAGGCGCGTCTCGTCGCCGGCTCGCGCGCGCGCCGCGTCTCTCGCTCGCCGGCCGCTAGGTCGTCGTCATCGCGTTTCTCGTCGCTGAATTCTCCCTCCTCCGCCGCTTCGCTCCGTCCGCAGGCGCTTCGCTCCAAGGCCTTCTCCCGCCCCAAGGCGTCCGCGCGCTTCGGCGTCGTCGCGATGTCCGCAACCACGGACGACATCATCGAGAAGATGAAGGGCCTCACGGTGCGCGCGCGCGCTCGGTCGACGTTTCCCGCTCGTCCTCCGTCCGCGCTTTCCGCGAAATCTGCGCGGTTTAGCCCTAGGTTTTTGGTCGGCTCGGCGGCGAGCGCATCGCGCGCGCGACGTTCGTCCGCGAGCGCGCCGTCGCGAGAGGACGCGGAGAATCGTCTCCGTCGCCTCGCGCGACGACGCGCGCGCGACGTGTCGCGGTCGTCGCGACGTCGCCGCCGCCGCGTCGCGCCGGTTCCGCGCGGCGCGGCGTCCGGAAATCCTTCCCGCGGCGTCCCGTCGCTCTTTCGTTTCATCGAACGCCCGCCGACCTGACCTCCCTCCCTTCAAACCCACCGCGCGACAAACGAACGAAACGAAACGCAGCTTCTCGAAGCGTCCGAGCTCGTCAAGCAGATCGAGGAGGTCTTCGGCGTCGACGCCTCCGCCCCCGCGGGCGGCATGGTGATGGCCGCGGGTCCCGCGGGCGGCGCCGCCGAGGCGGCCGAGGAGAAGACGGAGTTTGACCTCGTCATCAAGGACGTGGACGCGTCCAAGCGCATCGCGATCATCAAGGTTGTCCGCTCGCTCACGTCCCTCGGTCTCAAGGAGGCGAAGGACGCGGTCACGAACCTCCCGTTCTCGATCCTCGAGGGGAAGTCCAAGGCGGAGTGCGAGGAGGCGATGAAGACGCTCACCGAGGGCGGCGCCACCTGCGAGATCGCGTAAGACTTTGATCTGAGTCTCTATGGTTTGCGGGGTTTGCGGCTGTGCCGGTGGTAGCGTGATGTGATCGACGAGAGAACGTCCGGGCGGGGAGCGGAGCGTCGAGCGAGCTGTGTCGTGCTTTGTATATCTTTGAGCGCAGTTTATTCTTTACCGCCCACCTCTCGAGCGCGGCGTCGGCCGCGACGTCGGCCTCCCGCCCGGCTTGTTCCTTCGACGGGTCGCGTCGTCTCGAGTCTTGAGGTTCATTAATTTTTCTACTCCTCCTCCTCCTCCTCGCGCATCTCCGCGAGCTCGTACTTGAGCTCCTGCAGCGCCTCGTTGATCCCGATCACCGCCTCTTCCAGCGCTTTCGTCGCCTCCGCGGTCGCGCCGTCGTACTCCTCTCTCGTCGGCTCTCCCGCGCCGTCCTCCGCCGAGTCGAAGCACGAACACGCCGCCCCCGCCGCCGCCGTCGCCCCCCCCGCGTCGTGCGCGGCGCAAAAATTCCCGTTCGCCCACCCGGGGTTCAGGGCCGTTCTATACGAGCGAATGTCGGGGTGGAGTTGAAAGGCGTCAGTTGGAGTTGAAAGGCGTCGAGGGCGGGGATTGAAACCGTGGTGTGGGCGGAGAGACACGCCGGGCAAAGTCCTTAAGAAACGGCGTTCACCACGCCAACGCGGTCGTATGGGGACCAGCGTATAGAACGCACCTCAGCCCCCCGCCGCGTCGCGCCCTCGCGGCGTCTCTCGCCCGCTCCTCCTCCATCGCGAGCGCCTCGACGGCGACGCGCGCGGCGGCCGCGGCGACCTCTTCCTCCGCGCCGCGCTCCCTCTGCCACGACCACCGCCCTTCGCTCGCCGCTTTTCGTAGCACCTGCAGCGTGCACGTCATGTTGAGCTTCGTCTTCTCGCCCATCTGCGCGACGCGGATCGACGCGGACGCGGCGTCGCGCCCCTTCGTCTTCAGCGCCTCCTCGATCGCGATCGCCTCTAACGAGCACGCGGCCATGTCGGACGTTATCGCGCGCACGCGCGCGTCGTAGTCGCCGGCGGTGGTCTCCCCGCGCAGGTGCGACGCGAAGTCGTCGCGGAACCGCGCGTAGATTGCGGCTCTGCGCTCTTGCGTCGCGAAGAACCGCTCCACGAGCTCGACCGCGGTCCCGGCGACCGGCGGCAGCGGCGGGCGCGCGCGGTTTTCCATCAGTTGCTCGTCCGGGTTACTGCGCGCGCGGTCGTCGTCGAGGAGAGAAGAGGACGAATGGTCAGTCGACGACGTTGGACGAGATCTGCGAAGGCGAGACGGAAGGACGCGCGCGCACGGGACGGGCGATCGATCGCGAGAGAGGGAACGGAACGGAGCGCGCCCTACGCTGGAACGTGCACCCAGTCGTCCGCTTCCGCGCCCGGGTCGTCGGCCGTCGCCGCGGTCATGTCGGCGACGAAGACGACGGGTCGCGCGCGCGGAGATCAGATCTGATCGTCGGAGCGACCGAACTGCGAGGTGCCGACCGCGAGCGCGACCAGCCAGACGAAACTTGACTTCCTACCGCGGTACCTCGACCGGGCGGCCGCACACCGCCATGGCCGCGGACGCGGACGACATCCGCGACGTCGGCGTCCAAAACATCTACAAGGTTGTCCGCGCGCTGAAGAAGGACGACCACGGGATACACAACTGCCTGCGCAGCATCGCGCACGACGCGGCGTTCGTCCGAGAGGCGTGCCGCGCGAGATTCCCCGGGTTCCCCGTGTTCGCGAACCTCCGATGCGGGGCGTGGTACGTCGCGCCGCGCGAGGACGAGGACGAGGACGAGGACGAGGACGACGAGGCGAACGAAGACGCCGACGCCGCCGCGATGACGACGAGGACGTGCTACTTCAAGTCCACGGACGGGCACAACAACAACTGGAGCTTCAGCGCGACGCGGTTGAACGCGCACGTCGCGGAGGCGGCGGCGACGCGCGGGGGATGCGTCGTCGTCGACGCCACGAGGAGCGCGACGAAGCGGTTCCCGGACTCGATGTCGAAGACGATACCGGTGTGGGCGGAGGTGCTGAATCGCGGCGTCGCGGAGTCGAGGCGCCTCGCGCGCGACGCGCGCGGAGACGAAGCCGAGGGTACTGCCGCCGCCGACGACGACGACGCGACGTCGGAACGCCGCGACGCCGCCGCCGCCGCCGACGCCGCCGCCGACGACTACGACGACGACGGACCACACCTGCCTCTGTGGGTGAGCGACGTCGAGCGCGCGTCGATACGAGCGAAGATGGACGACTTCGTGGCGACGCTCCGGTCCTCGGGCGCGGACCTCTCGACGCTGTGCGAGACGCTCCGTCGGCCGCTGCGATGCGTGTGGGTATCGTCGGAAACCAGGTCGTGGCCGAAAGTAACCGACGCGTCGCTGCCGTTCACGCCCATCGTCCTCCTCTCCGCCTCCGCGCCGCTATGCGGACGCGGGGAGAGGCGGTCCACCGCGGAGGGCGACTCGTTCGCGTACGTTCCCGGCGCGGGCGACGACGAGGAGAGCTGGGCGAGGGGACTCACCGCGCGCGCGTTTTGGCGGCGGCGTCGGGACATCTTCGCGGCGGGGCCCGGCGGGTGCGCGCGCGCGGTTGACGCCATCGTGGAAGCGACAGAAGGCGGCGGCGGCGGCGGCAGCAGCAGCGGCGGCGGTCGTCGTCGTCGTCGCGAAGATCTCCCCCCCAGGGACGGCGACGCGTCGAGGCTCGACCCGGTCGGGTGCCTCTCCGCGAAGGCGCGCGACGCCGCGGCGGCGAGACTCGGCGCGCTTCACGACGGCGCGACGCGCGATATCGTCGGTCACGGGCTTGTGTTGGGGTCGAGGGAGGCGATACGGTGCGCGCGCGCGTGGGAGCGCGTCGACGCGGTGCTGTACGTGGGCGGGGACGCGCCGACGGGGCCGGAAGGCGTCGCGTTGCCAAATCCGGCAGCGGCGGCGGCGACGGCGACGGCGACGGCGACCGCGACCGCGGCGGGCGACGCCGCGCCGCCGCCGCCGGCGCCGAAGCCGTACCTCCACGTCCCGATGCACCGCGCGAAGGTGGCGCGGAACGACGTCGCGAACGGGCTCCCCGCCGCGCTGAAGTTCATACGCGAACGCTCGGCCGGCGGCGGCGGCGGCGGCGGCGGCGGCGGCGTTGTCCTAGTCGCGTGCGAGGACGGGTTCGATCACTGCGTCGGTGTCGCCGTCGCGCGCATCGCGTCTTCGCGCCTCCACGGATCTTCCGCGCCGCGCGTGAGCAAAGAGGCGGTGAGGAAATGCCTCGCCGAGGTTTCGCGTCAGCACCCGGAGAGCCGGCCGTCGCGGGGGACGTTGAAACAGGTGTTTAACTTTTTATTCGCCGGCGACGGCGGCGGCGGCGGCGGCGGCGGCGGCGGCGAGGAGTGAACGCGCGCGGTGACGGGTAGGAAGGATTAGCGATAGCACTCATACACTTTTGGTAGAGTCATGGCGTAGAACATCCGTACGTGTAGTTCGCGTATCGCGTCGACCGAAGCCCGGGGTCGCGCGAGGCGAGACGCCCGCGCCGAAAGGAGTCGAGTTTTTTTGGGGTGATGAGTCATCCAGTCTGTTGCACGCGGCGCGGCGTCTCGTTACCCGGGGGCTGCACGCGTCGGGGACCGGGGCGCAGATCTGGAGGCGCGACGGCCGGGATGGCGTCGGACGCGTGCGACCGGTACTGCTGCGTCGCGAAGCGATTCGATCGCCCGTTTCGACTGCCGCGGGCGTCGCCGTCTTCGTCGCCGCCGTCGACGGACGCCGCGGCGGCGAGCGACGACGGCGCGGTCGGCGAGGCGGTCGTCGTCGGCGCTCGCGAAGAAGAGGAGGAAGTCGGCGCCGGCGAGCGCTCGGCCGCGGTCCCCGGGCCGACCGAGGACGCGACCGAGGACGCGACGACCGATGAGGAGACGCCCGAGGAGGAGAAGACCGCGCGGGCGAGGCTCCGCGAGCTGCTCGACGCGATGCCGACGCGCGAGGGCTCCAAGGCGGCGACGCGAGAGAGCCTCGCGGAGCTCGCGCACCTGACGCATCGACGCGCGCGGCACTGCCGCGTCATCCTCCAGCACGCCGTCGCGCCCGCGCTGATCGACGCCATCGCGGACGCGATCGCGAGCGACGACGACGACGACGCCGCGGTCGCGATGCTGACGATCACCAACCTGTCGATCACCGCGGCGACGCGCGAGCCGAAGGACGACGACGCGGGGAAGGACGACGACGACGACGACGACGACGACGAAACAGCGACGCCGGACGACGGCCTCGACGACGACGAGGACGGGCCCGTGAAGGCGCCGATGACGTCCGTGGTGAACCACCCGCGCTGGGAAGACATCGCGCGCGCGACGTTCGAGCGCGTGAAGGACGCGATCGCGGACAAGGAGACCGCGCACGCGCTCGCGAAGACGAGGGAGGCGACGACGCGAAAAACGATCGAGGCCGACGGCGAGCGCGCTGTCGCCGAGGAAGACGAGGAGCACGGCCTCCTGTGCCGCGGACGCCTCGGGACCGCGACGGGCGCGCTGCTCTCGATCATCGAGCCGGACGCGGCGCGAGGGAAGATATTGGCGATGGACGGCGGGCGGTTCCACCGGGGCATGTTCCGGGAGATGACCAAAGTGATGCACGCGAGGCACGGAGACGCGGCGCTCGACGCGGTGGGGGTGATGCACCGACTGCTGTGGCTGCGTCACGACGCGACGATGGCGGAGCGGGAGATGCTGACCGCGGGGTTGGTCGCGATCGCGGACGCGGACGCGGAGGGGTGGACGACGCGGACGCGCGGCGGAGACGACGGAGGCGCGGGCGCGGGCGCGGGCGCGGGCGCGGGCGCCGACGCCGACGACGCCGACGCCGCGAGCGTCGACGAATCGCCCGCGTCCTTCCCCGGCGGCGACGTCGACGCCGCCGACGACGACGACGACGACGACGAGTGGAGCGAAGACGACGACGACGTCGACGACGACGACGACGACGACCAGGTCGCGGAGCACGCGGAGAGTGCGCTCGAGAAGTGCGAGGCGGCGCGGAGAGCCGGTCTGGACGACACCTCGAAAGCGCGGAGAACGCCGCCGCCGTGGTATCGGTCGCACGCCGCCGGGTGCGCCGCGGAGACGGAGCGCGACGCGGAAGAGGTGTCCATCAACGGCCTCCTCGCGGCGCTTCGAACGCACCTGCCGAAACCGGGGCGCGCGAGCGACGGCAAGGGCGCGGGCGGCGGCACGCTCGCGTGCACGCAAGCCCTCCACGTGTTCAGATCGCTGTTTGAAGATTTGACGCTGCTGGACGCGCGGGAAAACTTTGGCTACGGCGCGAGTCGCGCGGACGACGCCGCCGCGCGCCACCCCGCCGGGCAATGGCGGCAGCTCCGCCCGCGGCAGCTACGCGAGCTCGTCATGCAGTTGGCGGTCGTCGTGGACACCCTGGGCGTCTCGCCGCCGCAGTGGAAAGAGAAGAAGAAGGACGACGACGACGACGACGACGCGGAGGAGAGGGACGAGGAGAGATCGAAAGAAAAGAAGAAGAAAAAGAACGCGACGCCGACGCCGTACGGAGGCGAGTGGGCGGAGTACGAGACGGCCGTCGCCCTCGAAGGCGCGTGTGACGGCGCCATCGGCGCCGCCTTCGGCGTCCTGAACACGCTCGTGCAGCACAAGAGCACCGCGAGCTCCGTCGTCGGAATGCATCCGCGGTTCGACGACATCGCCTCCGCGACGACGCGCGCGATGTCCTCGCGGTGTTCCTGCGTGTGGGCGACGTTCACCTTCCTCGTGAACCTCGCGGGCAAGATGACGACGCAGCTGATGACCGCGCCCGCGGCGAAGCACACGTTACGCGGCGTGAGAGCCGCGGTGTGTAATCACTGGCCGGTGATGCGCGTCGAGGAGACGCCGCCGCCGTCGTTTTTGCCCTCCGCCGGGGAGCAAGAAGCGCCGATTCTTCGAGCGCGGGGGAAGAGCAAGAAGCGCCGACGGAAAGATATCTGGAAAGAGAAGACCAGGAAAGACCGCAAGAGAGAGCGCGAGGCGGAGGAGAAGAAGGAGAGAGCGAAGAAGAAACGAGCGGAGAAGAAGGAAAAGGCGGACGCGGCAAACGCCGCCGCCGCCGCCGACGCCGCCGCCGCCGCAAACGCCGCCGCCGAGTCCGAGTCCGACTCGGACGAAGAAGACGACGTCGAGGCGGACATCGAAGAAGACCCTCTGTCCGACCCGACCAGCCGCCTCTTACTCCGCGCCACCGCGGCGTCGGCGTTGACGTCCATGGCGAAGATGCAAAGGGAGTGGGACGACCTCGACGAGGATGCGTTCGCCGGGTACGACCACACGAGACTGGACGCCATAGACGTCCACGACGAGACGGAGTCCGCGCCGCCGGGCGGGTTGCGTCCGTGGCGCGCGCCGACGAAAGATCGCGCGTGGTTGGGGATAACCTTAACGAACGAACCCCCGGACGCGCTCGAGCGCGAGGTCATTCAGCGCGTCGAGGGGTGGTACCTGGAGAGAGGCGGCGACGCCGCGGGGTATCCGACGGTCTCGGAGGCGCGGGAGTGCGAGCGGATGATTCACGCGATCGAGACGCGTCACCCGGAGATCATGGCGCGGCGCGCGCCCGCGATTGGGCTGGACGTGGACGTTCGGAGATGGTGGACGTGTCGCCGGCGCGAGGCGTGGGCGAAGGAGAACGCGGAAGAGAACGCCGCCGCGGAGAAGGAGGATAAGAACGAGAAGAAGAAGAAGAAGAAGAAGAAGCGGCGGGCGGTGTGGTATGAGACGCCGGCCGACGCCGCCGCCGCCAAGGCCGCCGCCGCGGACGACTACTACGAGATGGACGAAACCGAAACCGAAACCGACGGCGTCTTCCTGTTAGACCCCGCGGTCGCTCCCCACGCGGCGTGGCCGCCGAACCAGCCGCGGGTAGGCGAGACCCCGAAAGGCCCTCTCCCCGGCGGCGTCGACCCGGAGGGTGTCCTCGCCACAGTGACCCTGGTCGACGACCTCGTGAGTCACCTGGCGCGGTGGAACGTCGAGGAAGTCGGCGTCGCGGTGGAGGCGGCGGAGACGATGATCACGCACGTCGACGCGAAGTGGATGCTCACCCCGGAGGCGGACACGATACTTCCGCTGTTGATAGGGCACATCGCGTTCACGGCGACGGAGATCGAGGAGGCGCGCGCGAACGGAGGCGTCGTCCCGCGAAAGCCGGGGAAAAAAGAAAAAGAAAACGGCGGCGACGACGACGATCCGGACGTCGTGCGCGACGAAGATATCGTCGGATGCATGTACGGGGTGCTCGGGGTGAGCCCCGGGATGAGCAACTTCAAGGCTGTGTACGACCACCTCGTGGGGGAGTTTGGAATGGATTTGGAGTCCAAAAAGCCGTTCATACGCGCTCACCTGAGGCTAATCGATAGTCAGGTCGTCGCGCTCATGTTCACGGATAACCCGGACGTGAAGTTCATCGATACGAATCCGATCCCGGAGATCGAGAAAAGGGGCTCGGCGGGGTTCCATAAGTTCATCGCGACGCAAGCGAAGCAGGGGGCGATGGCGATTTTGAAGCGACAGAAGAGGCGACGCGCGCTCGCGGAGGGGACGCCGCTCGAGGAGAAGACGGACCAGGAGAAGGACGCCGAGGCGAAGCGAAAGAAAAAGACAGACCAGGAGAAGGACGCCGAGGCGAAGCGAAAGAAGAAGACGAAGCGAAAAGTCCGCCGAAAGCGGTCGACGATGTCGTCGCTGTGCGCGCGCAACGCGCTTCTGGTGCACACTTTGTACTCGGTCACGAAAGAAGCGGAGTACGCGAACGAGGGCTCCGGGTGGCCGAAGCTGTTGCGCGCCTCGGAGGAGCTCCTCCCGGCGTTTACCACGCTGTTAAGACCCGTGCAAAGCTGGGGCGGCGGCGTCCGCGGCGGCGACAAGTTGATCGCCGACGTGGACGAGAACCGCGAGATGGCGTCCGGAGAGATGATAAACGAGATCGGCCGGAACGCGCTCATCGTCCTCGCGGAGATGGCGGACCCCGCGAACTCGCGCGTGAACCCCGAGCTCGGTTTGAAGTGGGCGTCCAACGTGATCGAGTCGCACCAGTCGTTGATACAGATTTTGATTCGCGTCATGGGACAGTCGTTCAGGGTCGAGGATGTCCCCGGCCTCGTCGACGTCGACGGCGAGTGCGAAGGCGAAGGCGAAGGCGATGGATTTTTTCTCGAGGGCAAAAGCGCGTCCGTGGACGCCGCGCCCGCGATGTTTGCGTTCCCTTCGCCAGACCCGACGGACGACGACGCGGTGATCGCGTCCCCCGTCGCCGCCGCCGACGACGACGCGACCGACCTCTCCCCCGACTGCGCGCACATCGCCGCGGCGGCGATGTTCGGGATCGTTTCTTACGATCCGTGCATGGACGACCTGCTCGCGACGCTGGATAAGACGGATAGCACCGGGACGATGATCTCCAGGGTGGCCGCCCTGCTGGCGGACGCGTTGCCGAAAAAGGAAGAAGAAAAAGAAGCGAATACCGAGACGCCCTCTCGTTCGGTGGCTGACATCGCGGACGCGGTCTCGACGTTATCTTTGACGGAGATCGCGAGAAGAGAGAAGAAGAAGCGCGAGGAAGAAAAGCTCAAGAAGCTCAGAGAGGAAGGGAAGCTCGGCGCCGGCGGCGTGGAAGCCGCCGGGCTTCTCGCGCGTCTTTCGAGCTCCCAACGCGGCCGCCGGGCGATCATCGCGCACGCCCCGGGGATCATCAGCTACTTGCTCCCGTGCATACGACCGAGCATGAGCCAGACCGCGGCGTTCGCGATTCGAGCGCTGAGCGGTCTCGCGCGGGATAAGCGCGGCGCGAAGTTATTGCTGAGGTACGAGAGGCCGAAGGTCATCGCTTCGGCGTTCGCGAACATGCTGCACGCGATGTCGGACGCGAGCGACGGCGACGGCGACCACTTCGAGGACGACGACGACTTCGACGACGACCTCGACGAGAGCGACGACGACCACGACGACGACGGCGTCGGCGGCGCGAAAGAGAAAGACAAGGCGCGAAAGTGCACCTCGAGCTCCTGCCGACGGCGACGCAGAGAGTTCGACGGACAGCTCATGTCCGAGTGCGTGATCGCGATCGCGACGCTGGCGCAAGATAAGCCGTGGCGGTGGCGGCTCCTCGACGTCACGTCCGCGAAGCCGCAGCGTTTGGACGACGACGACGACGCGAACCCGAACCACCACCACCACCACCGCGCGAGAGTCTCCGCGTCCGCGGTGTCGCTCGTGTCGGCGTTGATTCGAATGCTGCGAGGGGACCACCCGGAGGTGACGTTCAACGCGCTGTACTGCGTCAACTGCTTGATGGGCGAGCCGCCGCAGAGCTGGGGGCGGGGGAGGAACGCGACGCGGGAGGAGGACAACACCGCGCGCCGCGCGCTCATCGCGGCGGCCGCCGCCGCGAGCGAGCAGCCGCGCACCGGCGGGTCGCTCGAGGAGGCGCTCGCGACGATTCTCGCGTCCGCGCCGTTCAAGCTGAAACGCGGCGTCGTCGTCGGGGCGCCGCGGCGCGATGAGGACGGGGTCGCACCGCCGCCGCCGCCCGCCGCCGCCGCCGCCAACGCCGCTTTCGACGCCGCGGTCGCCGCCGCCGCCGCCGACGCTTCGCCGGGGACGATGCCGGCGTCGCGGAGCGCGTTGTTGGCGGCGATCGAAGCCTTCGACGCGGCGGCGGCGGGGAGTCCGAACGCCGAGGCGTTCTTGGAACAGCTCAGGGCGACGGCGGCGATGCTGCCCGCGGACGACGCCGTCGACGAGGCGCGCGCGACGCTCGATGAACTCGACGCGCGCGACGAACGCGTCGCCGCCGCGATCGAGGCCGCGGTGGTGAACGCGAGGAACGCGGCGAACGCGGCGAACGCGCCGCCGCCGCAAACGCAAACGCAAACGCAAACGCAAACGCAAACGCAAACGCAAACGCAAACGCAAACGCAAACGCAAACGCAACCGCAAACGCCGCCACCCCCGGACGGCTCCCCCGACTGCCGCCTCAACGCGACGCTCGTCGTCGCGAACCTCGCTGGGGACGTCCAAGGCCGCCGCGCGCTGCTCAGACGCGGCGGCGACGTTCTCGTGAAGAACCTCTGCGACATGATCTTAGGCAAGGACGTCGACCGCGCGATGCTCGCGGCGTATTCGCTCGGCGAGCTCGCGCGCCCGCTGCACGCGGACGGCGAGGATGAGCCCGGGTCAGCGGGCGCGAACGAGCTCGTCCTCGTCAGCGCCGGCCTCGGTCCGTTGCACGAGGCGCACGGGAGCTCGGGGGGAACGTTTTGCGCGCGGCTCGTGCACGCGGGGGTCCGCGCGTGGATTCAAAACGGCGACGACGCGGTGGATTACGACGCGCGTCTTAAAGCGATCGAGGAAAGCTTCATCGCGAGCGGCGGTGCCGGCGACGGGCCACCCGCCGACGACACGTTCGAGTCGTGCAGAGACGCGTCCACGGGGGCTCTGTACGAGCGGCTCGAGCGGCACTTCCGCGCGATACCGGGGGATTTGGATTTGGACTCCCCGGGCGAGGGCGCGGATCCGAGCGCGGGGATGACAGCGAGCACGCTCGACGCGGCGACGGCGTCGATGCCGGAGACGTCGCGAAACGTCGTGAACATGATCACCGAGATTCTGATGCTCCGGCAAGACCGCGAGGCGACGACGACGCGCTCGAGAGAGCTACGCGACGGCGACTGGGCGCTCACCGAGTGCCTGCGAGAGTTGGACGTCAACGCGAAGCGGCAGTGGGTCCTCGAGATGCTGCGATGGGAGCTCGGCCCGGTGACGCCCCACGGCGTCCCCGTCCCCGGGTTCGCGGACCGCATCAACCTCGTCTGCGACCGAGCGTCGCCGCTCGAAGACCTCTGCATGCACTGCACGCCGCCGCGGTCGACGGGCGGCGCCGGAGGGTTCACCGCCAAACCCGCCGGAGGCGTCCACATCGCGTTCAAGGACGAAGCCGGGCAGGGCGCCGCGGTACGACGCGAGTGGATGTCCATCGTGTCCGCCGCCGCGTGCGACCGGAATTGCCTTCTCTTCACCTCGAACGACGGAGGCGTGACGCTTCACCCGAACCCGATGAGCGGCGAGGTGACGCCCGAGCACTTGTCGTATTTTTACGCGCTCGGGAGACTCGCCGCCGTCGCGTTGTACCACGGCGAGACGATGCCGCTGCGGCTCACGCCCGCGTTTTGCTCGCGTCTGCTCGGGCACGCGATGACGATAGACGACTTGCGCTCCGTGGACCCGACGCTTCACAAGAACATGGTCGAGTACGTCCGCGAGCACGGCGTGCGCGGCCTCGACCTCGCTTGGGATGACGCGAAGGATCCGACGGGGATTTTCTACCCCGGCGAACGCGTCCCGCTGAGGTCGGACAAAGACGACGCTGCTGACAAAGACAAAGACGAGGCCGTGACCGAAGCCGACGCGGAGGCGTACCTCCGCGCGCTCGTCGCGCGAAGAGTCATCGGGTCCGTGAGGGACCAGACCGAGGCGTTCGCCGCCGGGTTCGGCAGCGTCGTCCCGCCGCCGCTGCAGGCGCGAATGAAAGCCGTCTTGCGCGGCGAGGACCTGAGCGTCCTCATCGCCGGCGCGCCCGCGGTGTGCTTGGAGGATTGGAAGCGACATTCGGCGTACTCCGAGGCGTCGCTCGCGGCCGGGTTCAGCGTCGCGTGTTTCTGGGCCGCGCTGCGCGACCTTACGGAGCGCGAGCGGGTCATGGTGCTGCAGTTCGCGACCGGGTTGACGTCGCCGCCGGCTGGGGGCTTTCGAAACCTCGTCGGGTACATGGGCGACGCAGGCGCGTTCTATACACTGGTCCCCATACGACCCCGTCGGCGTGGTGAACGCCGATCCTTAAGGACTTTGCCCGGCGTCTCTCTCCGCCCATCCCTCGCTCATAATCCCCGCCATCGACGCCTTTCAACTCCGTCTGACGCCTATGAACTCCACCCCGACGTTCGCTCGTATGGAACGACCCTCAGTGCCCTTCACGTTGGGGGAGCTGCCGCCGCAGCGGAGGGACGAGCCGGGGGCGCTGCCCATGGCGCACGCGTGCTTTAACGTGTTGCGGCTGCCGCGTTTGAAAGAGAGCGAGTTTCCGGACGGCGTGGTCGGCGGCGCGAAGGAGCTCGGGCGAAGGCTGCGGATCGCGATCGAGTGCGGGACGCGAGGCTTCGACGACTTTTAGCGGGCCACACGGGACCCCCACGATTGAAATTACAACACCAGATAGTCGTAGCAGACTCTAGTAGTCTAGCTAAGGCCTTAGTCGGTTCGCAACGGGTGCGGTCGACGAGAATCATCGCGTCGCGCTGCCCGGCGTGGGCTTGCGCGCGCGCGAGTCACCGGCTCGTCGAGAGTCGTCGCGCTCTTTAGTCTATTTACTCGTACCTACCCCGTGTGCACGTGCCCCGTCATCACGCCGACGAGCAGCCCGCCGAACGGTACGACGAACACGGCGAGGCCGAGCACGAACCACACGTCCACGCCCCCGAACGCGCTCGTCTCGTACTTCTTCGCCTGTGCCTCGTTGTACTTGTTCGCCTCCTCGACTCAGCACTCGCGGCCGTCGGCGTTCTTCCTCTTCGCCGCGCGGGGTGGGGCTGCCATCATGATTTGGCGCGAACGATGATGACGCGTCGTCCGCGTCCCGAGCGGCGAAGCGGCGACGGACGGACGCCGCGGGGACGCGCGCGCGCGGACGGCGAGCGACCGCGCGCGTCGCGACGCTCGCGACGACGCGGGAGGAATCCCCGCGAGGGACGCGGGGAGGGTCGCGAGCGCGCGCATGGCGCCGGCGAGAGTGACGCCGCACCTCCCATCTTGCGATATTTTCTTCGTTCTGTTCTTCCAGTCCCGTCGGTCGACGACGAGACGTCGTCTTCACATCGCGGCGCGTCCTCGCCGAGCGCGACGAGGCGAGCGACACCGCGTCACCGGTTGACGACGTCCGTCTCTGGAGAGATGCGCGCGCGCGTCCTGAATATCGCGTTCGCGCTCCTCGCGCTCGCGATCCTCCGCGCGTCGACGCCCGCGGACGCGTTCAACGCCAACTACGTGAACGAGCTCTCGACAGCGCACGCGGAAGAAGGCTACCGCGACGGCGGGGGAGGATCCGGCTCCGGGGGCGAGCCGAAGCGCGTCAAGATCCCCGTGAGCACGAGAGGGCACATCCCGGACGATTGGTACAGCGGCGAAAAATCCATGGACCTTCACGTGGGGACCCTGACGGTGCGACGCGCCGACGCGACGCGCGGGGACGCTCGCTCGCTCGCTCGCTCGATCGGTCGGTCGATCGATCGGTCCTCGCCTCGACGCGATTCCATTCCGACCCGAACCGTCCTTCCGTTCCCTTCGTCGCAGCGCTCACCACCACCCTCCCCCCAACCCACACGCCCGCGCATCCCGCAGGAGGAAGAGAAATCCGACCTGCACACGCCGAGGCACTGGCGATGCAACTCCTGCCAGGGCGTCGCGCACACGATCACTCGGCGGTTACGCGCGGCGACCACGACGGACGCGACGGACCCGACGATCAACCTCACGACGCCGCGCCGACTCACCGAAGCCGAGGCGATCGACGTCGTGGAGAAGACGTGCGCGGACGCCGCGGATGAAATTTGGACGGCGTACGGCAGCATCGGGCTCGCGAGCGGGATCAACTTCTTCTTCGGTCCCGGGGTGGAGCCGCCGCCGCGGGAGGAGCAGGCGCGTTCTACGCACTGGACCCCATACGACCGCGTCGGCGTGGTGAACGCCGTTCCTTGAGGACTTTTGCCGTCGTCTCTCTCCGCTCACCCATCTCTTTCAATCCCGAAACACCTCGACGCCTTTCAACTCCAACTGACGCCTTTCAACTCCACCCCGACGTTCGCTCGTACGGAACGACCCCGAGCAGGTGGACGACAAACATCACGCGACAACGCGGGGGCGCGTGATGACGTATCGAATGAGACAGACGTGTCAGGAGCTCGTCGGGATCTTGCCCGAGGAGGAGTGGTACGAGGCGTACGTGGTGAACGGCGACGCGAACGGCGACGCGAGAACCGCGGTGTGCGATCGCAAAGGCCAAGCGTGCGAGAGGTATCCGACGCAAAAGTTCATCGACGAAGCGTGGGACAAGGAGGAGGAGGAGGAGGAGGCTCCGCGGACGCTGTTCACGTCCATGCGCGAGCCCGAGAAGAAGAAGAAGCGGAAGAGGAAGCGGCCGATGCCGAAGGAGCGCGCGGAGGACGACGAGCTATGACGTGAGCGAGAGCCGCGTCGCTTCGCGCGTACGATGAGTTAGTTCATTCTATGCCGACGCCGCGTCGTCACACCTCGCTGCTATTCAAGTTATGCGATCGGTCGATCGATACGCCGTCGATTCCGATCCGATCGCCCGTCGCCCACCCCCCCACGTCACGTCCCGCCGCCCGCCGTCAGCTCGACGATCACACGCACAGACGGTACGTCACGTACCTCCCCGCGGTCTCCGACGGCCGGATGATCCTCACGACCTGCCCTCGGCGCATGCCGTAATACCGAGCCACGGGATCGTGCAACTGTATCCGAGGCAGCTGGGTGTCTTTCACCTTGTACCGCGCCAACAAGGTCCGCTTCTCCGCGTCCGACAGCAACACGTGCTCGGGCACCAACACGTGCTCGGTGATGTTCACGAGGAGCTCCATCTCTTGGAACTGCTCGATGTAGAAGCTCTGCGACGCGCACTCGAGCAGGGACTGCTTCGCGAAGGGCGTGAGCGACGCCTGCACGACGATGATCGCGCGAAACACGCTCTCGTCCTTCATGCGCTTCGCGTACTCCTTGATCGTCTTCACGCCCACTTTCTCCTCCTCCGGGAAGAACACAAAGATGTTCTCGGACGGATCGTCCCTTCGCGGGAGCATCAGCGTCAAAGATTCGCGCTTCGGGTCGTCCCCGTACGCCTCCCTGAAGGAATCTTTGTCGCGCTCTAATTCCTTCTGCTGCACGAGGTACCCGCGCGCGTTGAGCATCTTGTGCACCGTCTTGTGAATGCGGAACAGCTTCGTGACTTTCTCCGAGGACGACATGATCCTCGGGAAGGTTAACGAGACCCGAGGCGGCGGCGGATCGTGCGCGCGCGACTGGGAATGGGAGCGCGGCGAGGGGCGGCGGGGGTGAAATTCGCGCGATCTGAAACCCTCGCTGAAACTCCGGTCAGCGCCTCGGCTGGCAGTGCTGGCGAGCGCTGGCGGGTGGGCCTAAAACGGCGAGCGAAGGAATCCCTCGTCGTCTTCATTCGAGGACGCGCGAACGTCCCGGTCTCAACCCCCGCGGGCGGCCGATCCCACCTCCGCGCGACTCGTCCCCGTCGCGTCGCGAACGCCGTCGGACGCGAACGCGCGCGAACGGAGCCGTCGTCGTCGTCGTCGTCGTCTCAGCCCGCGCGAGGGCGTCGTCGCCTCGTCTAAAATTGGCCGATTCCCTCGAGCAGTAGCCCGGCGAGCGACCAAAAAAGGGGAAGGAGGAATCTCGTCGTCGTCGTCGTCGTCGTCGTCGCGCGCGCGATGCCCGGCGCGATCGGCCCGCAGATCGAAGCCAGAAAGAAGACCGAGCCCAAGTTCGGGTTCGGCTCCGCGGACAGAAACGCGGTCGCGAAGGTGTACGTCAGCAAGGAGCACAGCAAGACGGACTTTGGGAAGATCACCCCCGGGGCGATATACGAGACGAAGTCGACTTTCGGGAAGCAGGACCTGTCGAAGAACAGATCCTCGAGCTCGTGCTCGTTTGGCAGCGCGTCGAGGTTTCTGAAACCGAGCGGCGAGCGCGCGAAGAGGAACCCGCAGGTCCCGGGGCCCGGGAGCTACCCGGCGCAGACCAGCATCGGGAAGATGGTCTCGAGCGAGCGCCAAACCGGAGAGGCGTTCAGCTTCGGCGGCGCCACGAGAGACGCCGCGCAAAAGGTCTTCTTATCCAAGGCGGCGGCGAAGGTCACCGCGAACAGCGACGGCCCGGGCCCCACGGCGTACGAGCCGCAGCAGAGCATGGGCCCGCAGCGGTCATCTCGTAACGTCACCGAGCCGACGGTTTCGTTTCCGACGGCAGGTCGAGGTCGGGACCCCGACCTCGAGCGCGCGAAGAAGCAGCCGGGCGCGGGGCAGTACCGCGTCCCGAACGCGGTCGGCGCGCAGGCGGAGTCGCAGAAGCGCTCGATGCCGCGGTACGGGTTCGGGAGCACGACGAGGGAGCACCGCGATAAGGTGTACATCTCCTCGGAGCACTCCAAGAGCGAGTTCGGGATGACCTCCCCGGGGCCGGCGGCGATCGGCCCGAAGGCGTTCGGAGGGACGGGGAAACAGGTGTTGTCGACAAAGAGGACGGGCGCGACGGGGACGTTCGGCAACGCGGCTCGCGCGACGTACGCGACGAACTCGAACCCGGGGCCGGGGGAATACGCGGTGTAGACGGCGACTCGACTCGTTCGTTTTAACATACAGCGCGTGGGTGTATTTTACAACACGTCTACGACAGAGCCCACCCGCTGCCCCGACGCGACGCGCGCGGCGTCGTTGGCGTCGAAAAACCGCCGCGCGCGGTCTAGGTTCATCGCCTTGGACGCGAGCTCGCCTTGGAAGCCCGGAACCGACAACGCGAGGTTCTCCTCGCGCGGCTTCAGGACCAAGTTTTGGGACTCCGGCCGCCACGCGAACGCGCTCGGTCGCGACGACGCCGCCGCGTTCTCGCGCTCGCTCGCGTCGCCGTCGTCGTCGCCTCGAACGATGGACGCGAGAAAGCTCTCCGCGCTCTTTCGCGCGTCCTCGTCCGCGTGTAAGAATTTCCGAACGTCCCTTCGCATCGACGGCGACGCGACGTCCTCCCCCCCCGACTTGCGCGGCTCCTTCGCGCGGATTTTCTTCCGAACCGCCTCGCGGAACTTCTCCTGACGCTCTCGCGTCCAGTACGCCCGTCGCCCGCGCGGTCGCACGCCGCTCGCCGCGGTGACGAGGCGGTACGGCGGCTGAGGGGGCGCGCTCATCTCGCGTTTCCCCGCCACCAAAGTCCGTCTCTTTTGTTTTCCCGCGAAGAGGCGCAGATCTGACTGATCAGATCCGCGCGCCTCTCCGCCGACCCCTCCAACGCGCGGCGTCTCGCGGGTGGGCGCGCGGCGCGTGCGACGGTCGCGAGGAGCGCGTGAGCCCCTGGGGCGGAGGTGCGTGCGGGGCGCTGCCCGCTCGCTTTCAAATGGCAGAACCAGCGTCGGACAGGGAAACGAAAGGACGCGCGCTGGTTTCGACTGATGAGCCACCTCGAACTGATGGCTTCAAGAAATATCTGCGAGCACTGCCACCTGTCTGTCTGGCGGTGTTTCATCGGGCGGGCGGGGCACTAGCGACCGCGCGGGGCGGGAGGCATGCGGCGCCTCGCACGCGACGCGGCGTCGCGCGCGAGGCTCGCGGCGACGGGGCCGGGGCCGTGGACGCGCGCGGCGGCGTCGCGCGCGCCGCGCGTCGACGCGCACGCCGCGACCGCGCGCGCGCTCCACGCGGCGCGAGGACGCGCGGGCACCCCGTCGACGTCGATGGCGTCGACGGCGACGGCGACGGCGACGGCGACGGCGACGGCGACGGCGAGCCGCGCGGCGGGGTTCGCCGCCAGGGGCGCGACGAGGACGAAATCCACGGGCGCGACGACCGCGGGGAGCGCGCCGATGACGACGACGACGACGAAGCGACGCGCGGAGATGGGCCTCAGCGCGGCCGCGACGGCGGGGGGCGAGGCGTCGGCGTCGCTCGCGAGATCGATCGCGAACGCGCTTAGGGTTTATCACGACCTGAGCAAGTTCAAGCTCAGCGCGTTCGTCGTCTCCACCGCGGCGGCGGGGTACGTCCTCGGCAGCGGCGAGCGCGTGGACTGGGAGGGGTTAGGGTGGACGTCGTTGGGGACGATGCTGTGCAGCGCGAGCGCGAACACGTTCAACCAGGTGTTCGAGGTGAAAAACGACTCAGTGATGGCCCGAACGATGCGTCGGCCGCTCCCGGCGAAGCGCTGCAGCGTCGCGCACGCGGCGACGTTCGGCGTCCTCGCCGGTCTCGCGGGCGTGGGGGTGTTGACCGTGAAAGCGAACAACGAAACGGCCGCGCTCGGGGCGTTCAACATCGCGCTCTATGCGCTGTGCTACACCCCGCTGAAACAGATGCACTGGTTGAACACCTGGGCGGGCGCCGTCGTCGGCGCGATACCGCCCGTCATGGGCTGGTGCGCCGCGCGAGGCGCGATCGAGCCCGCCGCGGGCGTCCTCGCCGCGGCGCTGTACTACTGGCAGATGCCGCACTTCATGGCGCTGGCGTACATGGCGAGAGACGACTACGTGAGGCGCGTTCTATCTCACACTGGTCCCCATACGACCGCGTCGGCGTGGTGAACGCCGATCCTTAAGGACTTTTGCCGGCGTTTCTCTTCGCCCAGGGTCCCTCGCTTTCAATCCCGACACACCTCGACGCCTTTCAACTCCGCTTCTGACGCCTTTCAACTCCACCCCGTCGATGCTTCGTATGGAACGACCCTCAGAGGCGGCTACCGAATGCTCTCGCACCCCGCCTACGACGCAACCGGCAGGCGACTCGCCGCGGTGGCGCTCCGTAACGCCGTGTACATGTTCCCCCTCGGCGTCGTCGCCGTGACGTGCGGGCTGACCACCGCGCCGTTCGCGTACGAGGCAGCGCTGCTCGCGGCGCCGATGGCGCTCAGCGCCGCGGTGTTTTACCGTCGGCCGAGCACGACGCACGCGCGTCGGATGTTTCACGGGTCGCTCGTATACCTCCCGGTGTTTCAAGGGTTAGCGTGCCTTCACAGGATACCGAGGGCGGAGGACGCGCGCCGCGCGCCTCTGGCGGTGAGCGCGCCGCCGATGGAGAGGTGGTGGGCGTGGAGCGAGTGGAGCGTGGACGGGTGGACCGCGTGGGACGGTCTCGCGGAGCTCGGCGCCGGGATGGATCGATCGAGCCAGGCGCCGTTTCCATTTTTGCCGCCGCCGACGTGGGCGACGGGGGAGGGGGACGACGCGGGAGGGGGCGCGCGGTGTCCGCACAAGGTGGACTGCGAGCCGGGTCGGTCGTCGGGCGCGGTCGTCGAGACGCGGCGGTGGTGGGGGCGCGGGACGCGAAGGAGTAGCAAAACGTCGGAAGAACGACGATAGCGGCGGCGGGCGAGCGATAGAATTGGATTATTAGTCTCCACCCCCCCCACTCACTCCCGCGACTTCGGCGCCTGCCAGTCCATGCGGATCGGCCGCCCCATGCACGGCGTCCCGTGCAGCTTCGCGGCTTTGTCGATGTCCTCGTCGGAGTTGAAATCCGCGAACCCGACGCCTCGAAACTCCCCGGTCTCCTTATTCGTCAGCCACCGCAGCGCCGCGATCTCGACCCCGGCGCCCTCCTTGAAGAACTTGAACATCGCGTCGTCGTCGATCGCAAAGTTGAGGTTGCCCATGAACAGGGTGTAACACCCCGGCGGTTTCGGCCCCATCGGCTTCACGTCGCGGCCCGCCGCCGCCTTGGCCGCCTTCTTCTCCTCGCCCGTGTTCCCTCTCTGTTCCCAGTGCCGAATCTTCGTCTCACGGTCGTGCACGAGCCTTCCCGCGGCGGCGACGGCTCTCTTCGCCGCGTCCGCGGAGTCGAACTCGACGACGCCCGCGCCGAGGAACTTTTTCGTCTCTTTCTCCTCGAACCAGTTCACGCTCAGGACGTCGCCGCAGTCCTTGAACGCCTCCTTCAGCGCGTCCTCGTCGATGGTCCACGCGAGATTTCCCATGTACACCTTCGTGCTCGCGAGGGGGAACGTGCCCGGCGCGGGCGGCGCGGCGCCGTACCGCTCGCCGCCGCCGCCGGGGGGTTTCGTCGACGCGGACTTCCCGCCGTCCTTCGCGGACTTGAACACGATCCCGGCGTCGTCGTCGTCGTCGCCGTCGTTCGCGTCGTCGTCGAATTTCGAGCGCTTCTCGGCGGCGGCGGCGGCGATGGCATCGTCGTCGTCGCGGTCGCGCTTCTTCTCTTTCTTCTCCTTCTTTTCCTTCTTCTCCTTCTTCTCCTTCTTCTCCTTCTTCTCGCCCATCTCGGAAGGACTTCGAGGGCCGCGTTCGGTCGCGCGAACAGGACTGACGACGCCGCCGCCGACGTTCCAGATTATTTTTTCTCTCGGCTGCTGAGACAGGATTTTTTACGAGATGCGAACTCTCGCCGCGGATACGAGTACGCGCGTCGAGCGCGGCGGCCGCGGACGGCATCACAGACCATAGCATAGTACACGCTCATGATATTACACGCGCGCGAGATCTCCCGACGCCTCGCGCGACCGCGACGCTAACCCGTCCTCGTCCAGTCGTCGCGCGTCTCCCGACGCGAGGTCTTCAGGTGCGTTCTACGAAGGTATACACTAGTCCCCATACGACCGCGTTGGCGAGGTGAACGCCGTTCCTTAAGGACTTTTGCCGGCGCATCTCTCCGCTCATCCCCCGCTTTCAATCCCCGTCCTCGACGCCTTTCAACGCCAACTGACGCCTTTCAACTCCACCCCGACGTTCGCTTGTATAGAACGGCCCTCACTCCTCGCCGTCCCCGAGCCTCACGAATGGAAAATCCTCGCGCCTCTGCAACCAGTTCCTCTCGTCCCACGTCGCGTCCGCTTCCACGAAGTGCACGCTGTACGCGTGCCGGCTCGCGTCGCTCTTATTCGGCGCGCTGTAGTGCACGTTCTCGCCGTGCAGCAGCACCATCGTCCCCGCTTTCGTCTCCAGCGGCTCAGGGTCATTCCATACAAAGCGATGTTGGGGTGGAGTTCATAGGCGTCAGTTGAAGTTGAAAGGCGTCGAGGGCGGGGATTGAAAGCGAGGGGTGGGCGGAGAGACGCGCCGGGCAAAGTCCTTAAGGAACGGCGTTCACCACGCGAACGGGGTCGTATGGGGACCAGTGTATAGAACGCACCTCAAACGCGGCCAGATCAAACGTCGGATACTCGCCCTCGAACGTCACGTTCCCGCGCCAGCCCGGCGTGCCCGCGTCCGGGCGCTCCGCCTCCGGCGCGAGCACCATCCGTCGTTGCACGCCTTCTTTATGCGACGCCCGCAGCGCCCACAGACACCCGTTGGCTTTCGTGCAGTCCTCGAGCGCGACCCAGACCCCCGCGCACGTCCTCGGCGTCGTGTGAAGAAACGTCGAGTCCTGAGGGTCGTTCCATACGAGCGAACGTCGGGGTGGAGTTGAAAGGTATCATAAGCGGAGTTGAAAGGCACCGAGGTGTGTCGGGATTGAAAGCGAGTGGTGGGCGGAGAGACACGCCGGGAAAAGTCCTTAAGGATCGGCGTTCACCACGCCGACGCGGTCGTATGGGAACCAGTGTATAGAACGCGCCTGATGCGGCGTGACCTCGCCGCCGATGCCGGGCTGCTTGAAGATGTACATGCTCTGCACCGGCGTCGGGTCGCGCATCCCCAACGTGCGCAGCGTCCTCGCGATCTTTTTCGACCGCGAGAAGGCGCGGAACGTCGGGTCGAGGTCGTGCAGCGCGTGCCCGAGCTTGTTCACGGACAGCGCCTTGGGCTGCCTGAGGGTCGAGGGTCCGCGCGAAGCGACGAATGTCGGGGCGGAGTTCAAAGGCGTCAGACGGAGTTGAAAGGCGTCGAGGGCGGGGATTGTGAGCGAGGGACCCTGGGCGGAGAGAAAGGACGGGAAAAGTCCTTAAGGATCGGCGTTCACCACGCGGACGGGGTCGTATGGGGACCAGTGTGGGGCTACTCGTAGAACGCGCCTGAGCTCGCTCGTCGTCTCGTCGAACGCGTCCTCCTCGAAGAAGAACGAGACGTGGTTCCCGCTGTCCAAAAAGTACGCGTCCGACGTGCGCTTCTGGTCCACGGTGCTGAACACGCTGCGAGGGACCGTGGCCGGGTCGAACGCGTCGAGGAGTTGGTCCGCGCGCGCGAGCATCGCGCGGACTTGGGTCGCGGAGGCGTAATCGGGGAGGACGAGGAAGCCGTCGTCTTGGAAGCGCTTCGCTTGCTCTGGGGTTAAGGAGCCGTCCTCGGCGGCGGGCGTCCACGCGTCGGAAAGAGGGGACCCCGGGGGGGGCATCGCGGCGGGATGACGCGCGCGGCGGGGTCGGGGGCGGCGCTCGCGCGCGCGAGGTATGACGAAGCGGACGCCGTGAATGTTTTTTTTTTGTCTACTTGGCAAACAACGACGATTTTCGCGCGCACTCGTCGGAGGCGCCGAGGCATGACGCGGGGGCACGACGCGCCCGTCGCGGCGTTCCACCGCGCCCTCGCGGTCGCGCTGTGCGACGCGAAAGCCCCGGGAGAGGTGATGCGCGCGCTCTCCCTCGCGCGTCGCGTGCTCCTCCCCGACGACGACGGTGCCCCCCGCGCGGGTGCCGAGATCGCGGCGACGCTCGACGGCGACGCGGAAGACGCGCTGACCGCCGCGGCCGCCGCGGCGCGTCGCGCGTCGTCGTCGTCGTCCTCGTCTTCGTCCACGCCCTCCTCCTCCGCGTCGCGATGGGACGGGTTCGAGCGCGCGGGCGAGGAGATGCTGTTCTCCGTCGCCGCGCGATGGCTGCCGTGCATGTCCGCGTCGCAGCGATCGACGTCGTTCGACGCGATCGTGCGCGCGATGCCCGCGCCGATCGCGACGAGGGTGCTCGTCCCCGCGCTCTCCCCGAGCCGCGGCGGTTTCGGCAACGGAAGAGTGCTGAGCGACGGCGAGAAGCGCGCGGTCGCGACGGAGGCGGCGAGGGCGCTGTCGCGCGCGATCGACGACGGGCTCGCGCGGCGGTTAGCGTCGGGGGAGGGGGAGGAGGACGAAGTCCGCCGTATGGGGACCAGCGTATGGGACGGCGACGACGCGAACGCGAACGCGAACGCGAACGCGAACGAGAGCCTCGCGCTGCTCCTCTCCGCCGCGGACAGGCTCGAGCTGCCTCCTGGGAGCCACCCCTCCGCGGCGGCGCTGCGCCCGTCGACGCTCGCGCGCGCCGTCGCCGCGCAGGTCATCGACGCGGCGCGGGCGTCGTCTTCGACGTCGACGTCGACTTCGACGTGCGGCCGTCGCGCGGAGTCCGCCGCCGCGTTCGCGCTCGCGCGCCTGTGCCGCCGCGGCCACGCGGACGAGGCCGCGGACGCGCTTCTCGCGTCGCTCGTCGTCGTCGACGACGACGGCGACGGCGACGGTCGTCCGCGCGTCGTATGGGCAAACAGTCTCGTCGCGGCGATGACGGACGCGCACGCGGCGGCCAAACTGGCGGCGTCGGCGCTCGCAGTCGCCGCGTCTCCCGACCGACCGACCGGTCCGATGCGATGGCGCGCGATCGAGCGGTGCCTGCGGCACGCGTTCGGCGAGCGGTTCTGGGCGTGCGACGTATTTCGACACGCGCTGTGCGACGGGCTGCTGCTGCGGAGGGCGATCCCGCGAGCGGCGGCGGCGGCTTTGCTTCGCTTCGCGCTCGTGTCGCCGCCGCCGCCGCCGCCGACGACGACGACGACGACGACGACGACGCGCGCGGGCGAGGCCGCGGACGCCGAGGACGTCCTCATTAGACGCCATAAGGAGACGACCGCGGCCGCGATCGTCGACGCGTGGGCGGACGAGGACGCCGTGCGCATGGGAGGCGGGAAGATTAACGGTCAGGTCGCGTCCGTTATGCGCGCGGCGATCGCGGCGTGCGACCCGCTCGAGGCGCGTCGTTTCTTCGTCACCGGCGCCATCTCCGCGGCGGTCATGCGCGGCGTCAGCGCGCGCCTCGACTCGCCCGCGATGCGGGTGAGAGTGCACGGGCAGAAGGTTGCGATCGCGCTCGCGAGGGCGGTGGACCCGGGACGGCCGCTGACGTTCGCGGAGGATGAGGTGCGTTCTATACACTGGTTCCCATACGACCGCGTTCGCGTGGTGGACGCCGATCCTTAAGGACTTTTGCCGGCGCATCTCTCCGCCCACACCTCGCTTTCAATACCCGCCCTCGGCGCCTTTCAACTCCACCTGACGCCTTTCAACTCCACCCCGACAATCGCTCATATGGAACGACCCTGAGGATTTCGGCGCCGGCGACGGGGACGAGGACGCCGTCTCCGTCGACGGCGCGGAGTGGGAGCGCGACCCGTGGGCGTTATCGGAAGCGTCCGTCGCCGCGCGCGACGCGGAGGGTGGATGGGAAGATGGCGACGACGCCGCGGAGGCGTTCGCGATGGGCGCCATCGGCGGCGGCGGCGGCGGCGGCGAGGAAGAGGAGGAGAAGGACGACGACGAAGACGAGGCCGACGACGACGGCGACGATTACGATGATCCGGACGGCGCCGTGCGTCTCGGCGGCGGCGGCGTTTCGAGACGCGACGACGACGACGACGACGACGACGACGACGATAGCGACAGCGACAGCGACAGCGACAGCCTCGAGCCGTACGACATGACGGACGACGAAGACGACGACGGCGGCGGCGGCGCCGGCGAATCCAAATTCGGGGACGCTCCCGCCGCCGGCGCGGTCGCGGACCCCGCCGCGGCCAAACGCGCGCGCCTCGCCGTCGTCGCGCGCGCGACGCGCAAGCGCATCGCGGCGCTCCCTCGACCGACCTCCTTATCCCAGTGCGTCGAGTGGCTGCGACAAGCTCGCGGCGGGGACGACACCGCGAGCTCGAAGACTTCCGTGGACCGCGCGGACGCGGCGGAGGGCGCGGTCCACGCCGCGGAGTCGCTCATCCGCGCCGCGCCGGAGGAGCTCATCGGGCACGCGAACGACCTCGTCGCCGCGCTCGTGCACGCGCATCCGGCGACGCCGGACGACGAGCCGCTCGCGGTCGCGCGGAGGAGGGCGCTGTGCGCCGTCGCGGCGACGGCGCCAGGGGTGGCCGGTCCGGCGTTGTCGGCGGAGGCGTTCGCGTCCGGGCGGTGCGACGCGGGGCAGCGGTTGGAGGTGCTCGACGCGATCGCGGACGCGGCGAGGGAGCTCGCGGCGTTGCCGTCCGTCGCGATCGACGATGTGGGTGTTCGTAACGGCTACGACGCGAGCGTTTTTGGTGGGACGCTCGCGTCGGGCGGCGCCTCGACGACGCGCGGTGAAACGCCGCGGCCGATCGTCAAGGTTGGCAGAGAGCGCCGGTTCGCCCCGAAGAGCCTCGAACGCCTGCGCCGAGGCGCCACCGGCGCGGCGCCAACCGCGCGCCGCACGCGCGCGCACCTCGTCGGCGGCGCGCTCGCGGGCCCGCTCCTGATCCGAGTCTCGGACCTGCTGAAATCCGCCGCCGCCGACGCTTCGAAAGCCGACGCCTACCGCGCGCGACCGGACGCGTCCGACGACGACGTCCACGTCCCCGGCGGCGGCATCGACGCACTCGTCCTCGCGCGCGCGCTCGGTGCCCTCGGCGAGTGCTGCGCCGCGGCGCGCAACGCCCCGGACGCCGCCGCGGTCGCCGCCGCGACGTTGGAGCTTTCCGTGGACGCCGTCGCGGCGTCGCATTCGCATCCGCACGTTCGATCCGCGGCGTTCTTCGCCGCGTACGGCGCGATCACCGCGGTGCCGCCGGCCGCGGCGTACCACGCGCTCGCGGATGCGACGAGGCCCAGCGCGTTGGGGTATCTTCTCGCGAGGGCGGAGGAGATGGCGGACGAAGCGCGGAGTAAGGACCCGGACGAGGGGACCAGGGGTCTCGCGTTGCGGTGCGCGCTCGCGGCGGGGGATTTGCAACAGAGAGCGGTCGCGCTCGCGAGCGGGGGGGGTGGCGAGGGGGGGAGGGACGATCCGATGTATCTGCTGAAGAACTTGACGAGTTTAGCCATAGGCGGGTTCGGGTTGTGATGCGTTTTAGGTGACCGCGTGGAGTGCGTGACTGTTGTCCCGTCGCCGACAAACGTCCTGTCACGTCAATTTCTTTTGCGAATCGACCCGTCCGAGAAGAAGGCGGGGACGACCCTCACTTTCCCGCGCGCCGCCCCCGCTCCCGCACGCCCAGACCTGACCATGACTTTCGACGACATCCCCGAGAAGGTCGCGGCCGTCGTGTTCTCGCACCTCGGGGACGACCCGCGAGACCGCATCAGGCTCGCCGCGGTGAGCAAGGTGTGGAGGCGCGCGGAGAAGTCTGACACGTCGTTGCCGGGCACTCCGAGGGCGTTGTGCGAGCTCGGTTGGAAGAGGATAACAAAGAGGTACTCGTGGAGAAAGGCGACCTACTGGTGGAGTAAGGCGGCGGCGACTAGAGATGCCGACGTCATGTATGACCTCGGATGCTGCTACTACAATGACTTCGATGGCCTGCTGCGAGACGAGACGAAGGCGTACTACAATGACTTCGACCTGCTGCGAGACGAGACGAAGGCGTTCGAGTTGTGGGAAAGAGCGTCCGGGTGTGGGCACGCTCACGCCACCAACTTGCTCGCACACTGCTTCTGGTACGGCAAGGGCGTGGATAAAAATGAAGCAAAGGCGCTCGAACTGCTCTTCAGGGCGGTGGAACTGGGTTCAATACGTTCCCCGCGCGATCTCGGGTTCATCTACGAATACGGCCAGTGCGGCGTGGCGGTGAACAAAAAGGAGTCGCTGAAGTGGTACAGCGTCGCGGCGGAGCGCGTCGACCTACAGGCTCAAGACAGGTTGCTCGAGACCATGCGAAGACTGTCGAGCGAGCTCGCGTCGGCGTGAACGAAATAACAAGCACGTAGGAACAGATGTAACGAACGCACGTCATCCACTTCACACTTCGCAGTACGTTGTACCTCACGCGGCGCGTCCCCGCCTCGCGCCGCCGCAGAGTCGGCTTCTCCAACTGAAGTTTCGTTCGGACCCTCGGACGACGCGCACACGCGCGAGCGCCGCATCCCCCCGGGCATGGCGTGCGCCGCGGCGCCGTCCGCCGCCGCGCGCGCTCGTGCTCACGCGCGCGCGAGCCGTCCTCGCCCCTCGCGCGCGTCGTCCGCGCGACCGGCGACGCGTCGCGGTCGCGATCTCGCGTCGGCACCCTCCCCGTCGTCGTCGGCACCGATGCTGGATCGCCGCCGTCCGCGCGACGCGCGGACCCGCGCGCTCGCCCTCGCGAACGCTGACCCCACGCTCGCGATCCTCGCCTCGTGCGCGCTCGCCGCGAGCGTCGCGGAGCGCAGAACGACCTGGGGCGCGTCCGTCTCCTCCCCGCTCCTCGCCATGGGGCTCGGGATGTCGCTCGCGACGTGCGGCGTCTTACCCCCCGTCTCCTCCCAGTACGACCTCGTCTGGACGCTCCTCATGCCCCTCGCCGTCGCGCTGACGCTCCTCGGCGTGAACGTCCGCGACGCCGCGTCGAAAGCCGGGCCGGTGCTGCGCGCGTTCGTCGTCGGCGCGGTCGGCTCCGTCCTCGGCGCGGTCGTCGCGTTCGCGGTCGTCGGGGCCGGGATGGGGGAACACGCGTGGCGGTTGGCGTCGTGCCTGTGCGCGTCGTACGTCGGGGGTTCGCTGAATTACGCGGCGACCGCGCAGGCGTTAGGGCTGAGCGGGAGCGCCGCGGGGCAGGCCGCGCTCGCCGCGGGGATGGCTGCGGATAACCTCGCGATGGCGGGGTTCTTGGCCGTCATCGGCGCGGTCCCGGCGGCGGCGCCGGCGGCGGGGGAGGACGACGGCGGCGGCGCCGGCGGCGACGCGCTGGACGACGCGACGCGCTCGAAAGCCACGCCGGCGACGATCGCGGCGGCGTTGACGTGCGCGCTCCTCTTGATCGAAGGAGGGAAAGCGATCGCGGCGATGATCGGGTACCCGGGCGCGGCGCTCGGGGTCACCGGCGTCCTCGCGCCCGCGTTCGCCGCAGCGGCGGCGGCGGCGACGTCGAACGCGACGAAAATAGGCGGCGGCGGCGGCGGCCTCTTCCGCGGCGGCGACGTCATCGGCGGCGCCCTCATGCTCGTGTTCTTCGCCGCCCTCGGCGCGGCCGCGGACCCGCGCGTCGCCGTCGCCGCCGGCGGCCCGACGCTCGCGTTCATCGCGATACAGCTGTGTGTGCATCTGGCGACGTGCTTCGTCGTCGGATGGAAAATCCTCCAGCTCCCGACGTGGGCGATACTGACCGCGTCGAACGCGAACGTGGGCGGGCCCGCGACGGCGGCGGCGACGGCGGCGGCGCGCGGGTGGTCCAGCGCGACGCAGCCCGCGGTGATCGTGGGGACGATCGGGTACGCGATAGGCACGCCGTTAGGGTTATTCGTCGGGCAGCTGCTACGCGTCGCGTACGGGTTGAGTTGAAGACGATTTCCGGTTCGAGCGCGAAGGTAGTCTAGCTAGTACGTGTAGACGAGATAGAGTAGTCGTCGTTCGTTGATGATGACACCTGCGCGGGTGTTATTATTACTGTAGTACTTCTATGGCTGCTAGTGGAAAGAGAGCGGTTACGACGACGACGATCGAAGCCACCGCGTCTTTTTCGACGACGACGAGAGTCACATCTCCCCTCCGAACCCGCCGGCGCCGAACACGTCCACTCTCCCCATGCCGCTGATCTCCTTATCCCTGTGGTTCCCGAGCTTCGGGCAGTCCCCGATCCTGTGTCCGAGACCGCCGCAGTACGCGCACCCTTTCGTCCCGGTCAACTTCGCGAGCTCCTCCGCCTGGTCCATCGGATCGTCTAACATCGCGAGCACCGGCGGTATCCTCTGCTTCGCCTCCCTCAACAGGTGCTTCAAATCCAACAGCGTCGTCTCGGACTGGTTCTTGTTTATGAACGTCGTCGCGATCCCGGTCTTCCCGCATCGCCCGGTGCGGCCGATCCTGTGCACGTAATTCTCAATCTCCTCCGGCATGTCGTAGTTGATGACGTGCTGGATGTTGGGAAAATCCAGCCCTTTCCCGGCGACGTCCGTCGCGACGAGGACGTCCTTCCGCTCCGATTTGAACTCCGAGATGCCCCAGTCGCGCTCGTCCTGGCCCTTCCCGCCGTGAATCGCGACGGCTTCGACGCCTTTCAGTAACAGGTACTCGTGGATGTCGTCCACGTCCGCTTTGTTCTCGCAGAATATCAACACCGGCGGCGCGGTTTTCTGTAAGCACTCGAGGAGGTAGACAATCTTCGCCTCTTGTTTCACGTATTCAACCTCTTGGATGACGTCGAGGTTCGCCGCGCCGGCGCGTCCGACGTTCACGACGATCGGATTCACGAGCGCGCTCTCCGCGAACTTGCGGATCTTCACCGGCATCGTCGCGGAGAACAAGAGCGTTTGGCGTTGCGACTTGAAGAACGAGTAGATGTCGCGGATGTCGTCCTCGAACCCCAAGTCGACCATTCGATCCGCCTCGTCCAGGCACAGGTACTTGCAAATGTCCAGGTTCATCCGCTTGCGATGAAGCAAGTCTTTCAACCGTCCGGGCGTCGCGGTGACCATGTGCACCCCGCGATCGCGCACGATGTCGCTCTGCTCCCTCGAGTCGATCCCTCCGATGCACAGCATGATTCGCATCTCGGACATCCCTTGCTTCGAGAGCTCCACCGTGAACCCCTCGATCACCTCGTGCGTCTGCCTCGCGAGCTCGCGAGACGGACACAAAATCAACCCACACGGGCCCTCCATCCCTTGCAGCGGCATCCGCCGCTCTTCCATCATCGCGGACATGATCATGGGGAGGATAAACGTCAGCGACTTCCCGCTCCCGGTGAACGCGATCCCGATGATGTCCCTCCCCGTGAGGATCACCGGCAAGCCTTGGATCTGAATCGGCGTCGGGCGCGCGATGCCTTTCCTCGCGAGCTCGATCAAGATGGGCCCAGGGAACTTCATCTCCTTGAACGACTTGATAGGCGGCGGGATGTCCACGCCCTCGACGATGATGTGCCACTTATCCCGCACGTCCTCGCATTCCTCCTCCGTCATGTTCCGAATGTGCGTCGGCGGCTTCCACCCCGTCTCGATCGACTGCGTGTACGTCACGTCCTTAGAAATCTCCTGCGCGGACATCAGCGCCTTCTTCTCCGTGATGTTCTTCATGATGGCCGCCTCCTCCTCCGCGAGCTTCTGCGCCGGGGTCTGCTTGTTCGCCATCTCTTTCAATCCCGCGGCCCGCGACAGCAGCGACGTCGTCTCCTTCTGCGCCGCGGGGGCGAACTCTCGGACGTTGCTGGCGCCGCCGCCGTCGCCGCCGCCGCCGCCCGCGCCGTCGTCGTCGTCGTCGCCGCCGCCGCCGCCGCCCACGCCGCGCGGTTTGTGCCCCAATCGCGCCGCGGATTCGTGAACCTTCGCGTCGCGCCGCTTCTTCAGCGGCACGTACTCCGCCTCGTCGTCGTCAACCTCCCACCACTCCTTCTCCTTCGCGCCGCGCGACGTTCCCGGCGCGGCGGCGTTCTCTTTCGCGTCCGCGTCGCCGTCGCCATCGCGCGCGCCCGGGGGAGGGCGCTTCGGCGGGGCGACGTCGGGTCCGAGGACGACGTCGTCGTCCTCGAGGAACGCCGCCTTGTCCACGATCATCGCGCCGCGCGCGAGATCTGACCCCGCCCTCGCCGCGTCGCGCCGCGTCTGCTGTCTCTCCTCCGCGAAGACCTCCGCGGGTCGTTCGGCTGCGCGAGCGACCGCGCGCGTCGAAACCCGCGGGCGTTGACGTGGCGTGCGCGTGCCGGCTCGTGCGCGCGCGGGAAGGAATGAACGGTGGAATCGCGCGCTCGGGCGGAGGTCACTCTCATCACACAGGATCCGGCGGCGCCGAGTTCGTCGCTCCCGTCGTCGCCGCGGACCACGACGGCGCGCGCAGTCTCCCGCGCGCGACACGTCGCCGTCGACGTCCGCGGCGACCGGGGTGGGGACAGGACGAGCCTCGCGCGGGCGGACCGAATGAGGGCGGCGATGCGACGCGCGGCGGCGTCCGCGGCGGCGTCCGCGCGGAGCCGCGCGTCGCATCATCATCATCATCAACATCATCGTCTCCTCGCGACACTGGTTCCCATACGACCGCGTTCGCGTGGTGAACGCCGATCCTTAAGGACTTTCTCTCCCGGCTCATCATCATCCATCGCGATCGCGTCCTTCATCCGACTTCTCCACCGTCAACCGTCGTCGGCGAGCTTCGTCTCGCGCGCCGGGTCGCTCCCGCGCGTCGCGTCGTCGTCGCTCTGCGCCCCGTCAATGCGCTCGTTCCTCAGCCCATCGAGCGGCGACCGAGGCGAAGAAGAAGACCCGACGCGCGCGTCGCCGTCGCCGTCGCGCGCGCGCGTGAGCGCGGCGGCGATCTCGCGATGGCGTCGTCGGTTCGCGCGCGCGTCCGCGTCGGCCTCCGCGGCGGCGGAGTCGACCGCGGTGGCGGCGACGGAGGAGAAAGACGACGACGACGAGCGGCCGTCGACCGCGTCCTCCTCCTCCTCCTCGACGTACGAAGCGCACCTCGCGGAGACGGTCCGCAACGTGAAGATGCTGTCCATGGCGTCGCTCGCCGCGACGCTGTGCGGGACGCCGCTGCTCCTCGAGCTCGCCTCGCCCGACCTCGCGAGCGGCGCGAAGTTGACGATATGCGCGGTCGTGGACGGGTTCGGGGTGTTCACGACCGCGCTGCTGCAGTGGTTCGTGTCGCCGTACGTGCTGCGCATGCGAGTGACGGACGGCGGCGGCGGCGGCGGCGGCGGCGACCGGGGAGACGACCGGGGAGACGACGTCATCGCGGTTGACAAACTCACCCTCCTCGGGTTCACGTTCACGGAGACGTTCAGGGCGAGCGACATGAGAGAGGCGGACACGATGCGGCCGTTGGTGACGTGGCAGGCGAACGGGAAGCTGCACTACGTCGAGATGGCGAACGTCCCGAAGGCGTTGTACGACAGGTTGGATTTAGAGCGGTTCGACGCGCAGGCGGCGGCGGAGAAGCACTCGAGGTCGGAGGCGGAGAGGAGGAGGCGGGCCGGGGACCGGGACGACGACGACGACGACGACGACTGACGACCGGTGCTCTCGTTTCGTTTCGTTTCGTCACGTTAGGTTAGGTTCATTCTATTCTTACTCATTCTTTCCCCGCGTCGCGAGCGGCGCGGGTGTTCCCTCATTCCCTCCGATCGCGTGGTCGTTTGGACGCGCCCGCCGCCGCCGCCTGCGTGGGTGAATCGATCGGTCAGTCGAACGTCTTACCGGTCAAACGTTGAAAGGGAAGCGCGGGTAAAGAGTGACGACGGGAAAAGTCCTTAAGGAACGGCGTGCACCACGCGAACGGGGTCGTATGGGAAGCAGTCTCACCGCCGCCGCCGCCGCCGCCGCCGCGTCGTCGGCCAACGCCCTGAGCTCGCCGAGGCCGTCCACCGAGCCGCGCCGCGCCGCGAGCCACGGCAAGATCGCGTGAAGCCTCGTCGCGTGCGTCGCGTGACCGACGCGCGCGTGACCCACCGCGGACGCGATCCCGCGAGGGCGCGCGTCGTCGTCGTCGGCGTCTCCCGCGGCGGTTTCGACGGCGCGGAGCAGCGCGTCGCGAACGCCGACGAAATCGCCGCGGGAGAGGTGACGCGTCGCCGCCCCGTTCTCGGGGCCCTCGCCGCCGCCGCTGGTCTCCGCCGTCGCGCCGACGCCCGTCTCTCCCGTCTCTCCCGACCGGGACGACGGCACGAGCGCGCGGAGGAACGCGAGCGCGCCCCCCGATCGCCCGCGCGTCGCCGCCGCCGCAGCGACGGCTTTCGCCACCGTTTTCGCCGTCGCGTCGCCGCCGGGGCGAAAGACCCTTCCGAACGCCCGCGGAGAGGCACGCGCCAGCGTCGCCGCGAAGAAAAGCCCGGCGTCGTCGTCGTGCGGCGTCGAAGACATTACGATCGCGCCGTGGACGCCGCCGCCGCCGCCGCCGCCGCCGCCGCCGCCGAGGAGCCACTCCTGCAAGAGGGTTTCCGCCCACCCGTCGTCGAGTGAATCGTGATTTTCCGCCGCGGCCGCCGCTGCCGCCGCGTCCGTCCCCCGCGAGGAGGAGGAGGAGGACGACGACGACGCCATCAGCGCGCACGCGCACGCGCACGCGGCCTCGCGCTCGAGGTCGGACTCGCCCGCACACATCCCCGCGCGCGCGGCGGCGCGCGTGAGCTTCCGCACGACCCCGCCGTCCCCGCCGTCGCCGCTGCCGCCGTCGCCGCTTCCGCCGTATCCGGATCCGGTGTCGAAACACAAAAACGCGAGACTCTCCAAAGCGAGCGCGCGGTCCGCGGAGCGCGTCGAGCCTAACCCGACCGCGCACAGCGCGTTTACCGCGTCGACGTCGGAGACGTCGAGCGCGCCGCTCCACTCCGCGTCGAGCACCCCGCACGCGGCGAGGATCGCGCAGGTCCCGAGCGCGGCCGTCGTGAGGTCGCCGTCTCCCGTCCCGGCGGCGCCGGCGGCGCCGTAGAGGCGGGCGACCGCCGCGCGGCGCGCCCCCGGAACAGCCTTGCGTATCTCCTCCAGCGCGTTCGCGGGGATTACTCCGCCGCGAGGTTGATCCGCGCCGCCGGCGCCGACCCCGGGCGGCTCGCGTCGCGCGCACAGGGACAGAAACGCGCCGAATAGCACCCCGTTCACCGCGCTCGCGGCGGACGCTCGCAACGACGCCGACGCGTCCTCGGAAGACGCGACGTTGGAACACGTCGCGATGAACGCGGACACGCCGCCCCCGCCGGTGAACGGGGGAGGAGGCGGAGGAGAATAGTCCGCGCGATGCCGCGGCTCGGAGGTTCGTCGGGGACGAACGTGGAGATCCGCGGCCACGAGAGCGGTGGCGGTCGCGACGCGAAGCGCGCTGAGGGGCGTTCCGCGCGAAGCGACGAATATGTCGGGGCGGAGTTCAGAGGCGCGTCAGTCGGAGTCCAAAGGCGTCGAGGTCGAATGTTGAAACCGAGGGACCCTGGGGGGAGAAAAATGCCGGCGAAAGTCCTCAAGGAACGGCGTGCACCGCGGCGACGCGGTCGTACGGGAACCAGCGTGAGGAGAACGCACCCGACTCGCGGACGCGCGTCGTCGCAACCGCCGGCGGCGACGACGACGGACCGAGCGCACCGCGCCCAAATCTCGACGTGCGTCGCCTCCGCCGCCGGCGTCACGGGTCGCCGCTCCAGGGCGAGCGCGCACGCGGCGCGGACGTCGCTCGCTTCCTCGGAGAGTTCGTGTGTTTCCCCGTCCTCGTCACCGTGCGTGCAGAGCAGCTCGGTGAGCACGCACAACGCGTTGGGGTCGCCGACGAACGAGGCGTCGACGAACCTCCGCGCCGACGCCGACGCCGCGCCCCCGGGCCGCCCGTCGCCGTCCTCCGTCGCGCCTTCACCGCTTCCTCCGTGAATCACCGCGCGGACGTCGTCGCGCGCGAGAGCGATCAACGCTAACGTCGCCACCGCGGCGAATCGGTCGTGGTCGTCCATGCACCGGTCGAGGAGCCACGGGAAGAAGTGCGCGCCGCCGACGGCGTCGCTCACGACGTAGGCTAAGGGTCGTTTTATACGAGCGAATGTCGGGGTGGAGTTGAAAGGCGTCAGTTGGAGTTGAAAGGCATCGAAGGCGGAGATTGAAAGCGTGGGGTGGGTGAAGAGAATCGCCGGGCAAAGTCCTTAAGGATCGGCGTCCACCACGCGAACGCGGTCGTACGGGGACCAGTGTACCTAAGATAATTTCCCCCGCGCGCGCGCGGTCGTCGTCGTGCCCTCGCATCATCGCCGCCGTGAACGCGTCGACGAGCGCGTCCTCGACGTCGACCTGCTCGCGCTCGGTCGCGAACACGGGAAGCAGCGACCCGCGCGACGCGGCGACCGCGGCGGCGTCGCGGAAGATGATCAACGCGCGCGTCGACGAGTCCGCGTCCGACGCGCCGCCGCCGCCGAGGAGGTACCACGTCAGCGGGGCGATGAAGTGGTCGAGGAGGTCGCTCACGCGCGCGCGCGTCGAGGCGTACTTGACGTGCACGAAGGCGCACGTTATGAGCAGCGCGCGCGCGGCGGCGGCGCCGAATCCGGTCATGACGTCGAATATTCCGCCGCCGCCGCCGCCGCCGGGGTCCTGGAGAGACCCGAGGAGGGGTTCGGGATGACACGCCGCGGCGACGACGTCAAACGAGGCGTCGTCCTCGCCCAGCGCGTGAAGGATCGCGCCTACGAAGTTGCAGAGCAGCGCGGGATGGTGGGAACCGTCGCATTGGTCGTCGTCGTCGTCGTCGTCGTCGTCGCCGTAGTAGAAGGTTCCGTCGCCGTCGTTCTGGAGTCGCCACCCGCCGCCGCCGCCGCCGCCGCCGCGAAAGACGCCGACGTCGACGGCGATCAACACCGTGTGCATCACCGCATCCCTCGCGAGTGATACCGCGAGTGTTCTTCGAACGTCCGCGACCTCGAAGGACGCGTCGGCGGCGGCGGCGTCGTCGTCGTCGTCGCCGCCGCGAAGAGCAGTCGTGAAAAGTTTCACCGCCCCCGCGACGACGGATTCCGTTCCCGCCGCCCCGTCGTCGTCGCCGCCGCGGGAGTGCTTCAAGATCGCGAGCCTGCGCAGCGACGAGATGAGGAGATTCGGTAGCTCATGACGTTCCAACACCCCGATCGCGTCTTTGATATCCCCGGCGGTGCGAAAGTGGAGCGCGAAGATGTCGCCCATCGCATCCGTTGCGCCTCGAACGACGCTCGCGCCGCCGCCGCCGCCGCCGCCGCCGTCGTCGCTCGTGAAAGCCCGTAACGTCGCCGCGGCGTCGGACGCGAGCACCGCGAAGCTCCGCGCGGCGATTTCCTTCGACGCGTCACCGCGCGCGCTCGGCCAACCGAGCAATCGCGTCAGCGCCGCGCACGCGCTCGCGCGCACTCGCGAGGAATCGCCCATCCCGCCGTATCGCGCATCCCCAACCCAACCCGCGGATACCCCGCCGCCGAGTCCCCGATCCACGAACCCCCCTCCCGTCGTGATCGCGTTCTGTTCGTACGCGTCCACGAGTGCGCCCATCAGCGTCGCGAGAGACGCGGGCGGGACGTTCCCCGGGTCCCCGGCCGCGGCGACCGCCGCGGCGAGGCGCGCGCACGACGCCTCCACGTCGAGATCCCGCGTCGCGACGGCGCCGGCGAACGCGGCGGCGACGGCGTCGACGCCGAACACGAACCGCGCGTTGAACGCGCGCGGGGACGCGAGCGCGAGCGCCGTCAGGCACTCGAGCGCGGCGCACGTCGCGTCGTCGCACTCGCGCTCGCTCCCGACGACGTCGGGCCGCCGCCGCCGCGCGACGACGCCGCCGCGGACCCCCTCGAAGACGTGCTCCGGAATCGCGAACGACACGAGGCGTTCCGTCGCAGCCGCGGCTTGCCCGACGGCGAGGACCTTCACGCAGTCGCACGCCGCAGCGCGCGTTGTCGGCGTCTGCGATAAGAGGGCGTCGCGAAGGAAGCGGACGATCGGCGGCGGGGCGGCGGCGAGCCCGCGGCCGTCGTCGCCGCCCCCGAGCGCCGCCGCGGAGAACCCGCCGCCGCCGCCGCCGCGGGTGCCGCCGCGATTGGAGAGCAACGCCGCAAGGTCGAGACCGACGCGGGTCGCGAGCGCGTCGAGGACGCGCAGCGCGATGGACGTCGCGTCCTTCACGCGCGCCGCTGGATCATCGCGGCGTTCGGGCGCGGGCGAACGGAGCGGCGTGCCGCCGCCGCCGACGCCGCGGCCGCGAGAAGAGAGCGCGCACGCGACGGCGCCGACGGCGAATCCGTGCGCCGTCCCCGTCTCGTCGATAACCCCCGGGCCGCGTCCGTTATTCAGCAGCTCCGCGAGGACGGTCAGCGCGCGATACCGCGTCTCGGCGGAGGACGCCGTCGCCGTCGCCTGGCCGGGGTGGGCGGCGTGCGACGGCGTCGACGAGAAGCCCCGGCCGGCGCCGACGCCGAGCGCGTCGAGGACGACGGCGACGCCCGGCGAGGACGCGCGGGGATGATTCTTCACCGTCGCCGCCGCGGTCGAGCGCGCCGCGTGCTGGCTCAGGGAGACGAGAGGGTGAGGCGCGCACTCGTTCGCGCCGGAAACGCGGCGAACGTGCGCGGGGACGATCCCGAGCGACGCGTACTCGTCCGCCTGTGACGACGTCGGCGGCGACAGCTGCGGGAACCCTTGCGAGAACCCCCCCGGGCCCGGCTGCGAGAGCGAGAGCGTCTGGGACGACAGAGACGACGCGGCGGGAACGGGCGCCGCCGCCGCGATCTGTCGCGGCTGGAACGTCGCCGGGAGAACCCCGCGCCTTGCGCTCATCGCGAGAAGATCCGCGAGGAGGTGCAGCAGGCGGCCGCGGGCGACGTCCTCGTCGCCGCCGCCGCCGCCGCCGCCGCCACCGCGTTCGCCGTCGCCCGCGCCCGCGCCCGCGGCGGCGGCGGCGGAGGCTGCGTTTGAAAACGAAAACGTCGCGGGGGGTTGCCGAGCCGCGAGCGCGTGCCCCGGCGACGGGCGGAGACCGACGCACGTCTGCGTCGTCGGCTGGCTCTCCGAGCTCCGCCCGGATCCGACCCCGCTCCCGCTTGCGCTCCCGGCGCGGCCGCTCCAGTCCTGGCTCATCCCGCCGCCGCCGAGGAAGAGCCCGCCCGGGGGCGGCGCGCGGTCGCCGAACCCGAGACCGCCGCACGACGCGAGCCTCGACGGCGGCTTCGTCGCGGGGGTCCGCGCGCCGCCGACGCCGCCGAAAACGCCGCCGTTCTTCGATATCGCGCGCTCTTTGTCCGCGAGGTGCATGAGCGCGCGCTCGACGACCGCGTCGAGCGCGGCGCCGTCGTCCACGCCGTGCGTCGTCGCGGAAGACAGGAGGACGCACACCTCGCGAAGGACGCTCGAGAGGTCGTCGTCGTCGTCCCCTCGCGAGAGCGCGTCCACGGCCGCGGGCACGAGCGCGTGCCCCCAGCTCGAGATGACGTCCAGCCCGACGGCGTGATCGCGCAGGAGCGCGGCGAGCGCGCGCGCGAACCGCGCGCGCGTCGTCGCCAGCGTCGCCGTCGTCGTCGTGGAGAGCCGCCGCGACGCGCCCCAGCAGGCCGCGGGCGCGCCGCCGAGGTGGGGGGCGTCGTCGCCGCGCGCGCGAGAGAGCGCGTCCGCGACGCATCGCACGCAGACGGTGCCGACGTTCGGAGCGTTGTACACGCACAGCTGTCCGTGCGCGCGCGAGACGTGCAGCGCGGGATCCATCTCGCGGGGACGCGGGCGGCGGCGGCGCGCGCGGGGTCGTGTGCGTGTGACACAGCTGGCAGCGCGCGCTGCGCCGCGCCGCGAGGAAAACAGAAGCCCGGAGAAGAAAAGCGCCCGCCGCCGCCCGCGCTTCCGGACAAACGCGCGCCTCGCGGTGCGTCGTCCTCGCGCGATGTCGTTCAGCCTCGCGGAGCGCGCGCGGCTGGCGAAGAAGCGCGATGACACCCCGGTCGGCGCCATGGAGCGCAAGATGCGTCTGCTCGCCGTGGACGAGATCGGCGTCCATCGCGTCTTGGAGGCGCCGTCGGCGCGGCATCTCGAGGACCTCGCCGTCGTCTCGACGTGGGGCGAGTCGAAACGCGCGCGGCGGGTCGTGACGCTCACCGCCGGGGTCGACGCCACCGGCGGCGCCGCGGTAGACGCGAACGCCGCGGGGTGGTTCGCCATGGGAAGAGCGGACGACACCGTGGACGTGTGCGACGGCGTCACCGGCGGCGTCCTCGGCGGCGGCTCGGTCGCCGTCGGCGCGCTCCCCGTCTGCGCCACGGTGTTCGGGCCGTCCAGCGCGAGCGCGAGCGCGCGGTTGATCACGGTCACGGAGAACGGCGACGCGCGCGTGCACGCCGCGGCGTGCGACGTGCACGCGCCCGCGGACGCGCGCATCGTGGGCGAGTGGGAGGAGGTGGTGTCGAATTGGAAACCGTGCCAGTCCGCGATTCGCGCGTGCGTCTCCGAGGACGGCGCGACGCTCGCGACGGGGGGCAAAGGCCAAGGAAACAACCTCAAGACGCACGACATCGAGACGCAGAAGGTGTTGTTCAAAGCGAAAGCGCAGCCGCCGAACTGGCTCGGGTACGTCGCGCCGCCGTGGGTCTCCGCGGTGCGATTCCTCCCCGGACGCGGCGGCGGCGACGGAGAAACTATTCTCGTCGGCACGGGGGACCACGCGTTGCGCTTGTACGACCTGCGTCAAGACTCCAAGCGCGCGGTGATGGACGTGCAGTGCGGCGAGCGCGAGAACGCGACGACGGTGATGGCCGTGTGCGGGACGAGGGACGGGAACACCGCGTTCGCGGCGGACGCGCGCGGCGCCGTCGTCGCCATGGATTTGCGGACGCAGAGAAGCCGCGGGAAGCTCCGCGGAAACTCCGGGAGCGTCCGCGAGCTCGCGTTGCATCCGACGCTGCCGCTCGTCGCGACCGCGTCGCTGGACCGCTGGATCCGCGTGTACGACGTGGACACGTGTAAGTGCGTCGGCGCGGGGTACACGAAGCAGGCGCTGTGTTCGGTCGCGTGGGACGTTCGAGGGCCGGCGGTTGCGGCGGCGGCGGCGGCGGCAGCGGAGCGGAAAAAGGCGAAGAAAAAAGCGGCGAGGGAAGGGGACGACGCGGGGGCGGAAGTCGCGGCCGGGGACGGAGGAGGCTCGGACGTCGCGGTGAAGAAAAAGAAGAAGAAGAAGAAGAGGTTGTGTAGCGACGACGACGACGTCGGGGTGGTCAAGAAGAAGAAGAAGAAGAAGAGGGCGAAGGAGGCGACGGAGGACGACTAGTCTAGGTTCTGGCGAGGACGGCGCCGAAGAAACGGCCGACGGGCGATTTGTAAACCGACCAGACAAAAGTCGTCAGGCAGAGGGGAACGTGCTCATTCGTCTCTCGCGCCGCGCCGCGTCCGCCGCACGGCGTCCACGGTTCGCGCGTCATGGGATTCGGTCGCGACCGCGATGAGTACCCGGCCTCGAGCGTCGCGGAAGCGATAAGGTGCGCGCGCGCGTCGTCCCGTCGCGCGTCGCCCTCCCCCACGCACCCCATCGCGCGTCTCGCGGAAACGACGGAACGAACGCATGATGGCTCCCGCGACGCCTCGCCGCCCCGCCGCGCGAGTCGCCGACCCGTCCCCTCCCTCCCTCCTCCCGCCGTTTCCCCAGTGCCGTCGGCGTGCTCGACGATCTCGCCACGTCCGCCCCCGGCGTCGCCGCGGCGGCGACGTCCGCGGCCGCGTTCGTGCTCACCGCGAACGCGG
>Ga0181554_1000113_pt1 | contig 73664 bp, 74 predicted proteins | sample 011ome_16_FD_145602 | JGI IMG/M metagenome (GOLD analysis project Ga0181554, IMG submission 145602) | Coastal salt marsh microbial communities from the Groves Creek Marsh, Skidaway Island, Georgia - 011503CT metaG (spades assembly) | ecosystem: Environmental > Aquatic > Marine > Intertidal zone... | reverse complement strand
GCGAAGCGCGCATGATTGATGTGGGCAAAACGGGGTTTGGCCCATCGGTCGATCAGGACACAATCAACAAATTGATCGTAACGCATGCACAGCAGGGCGATTATGTTGTCCGGCTTAAGGGCGGCGATTGCACCGTTTTTGGCCGCCTAGACGAAGAGATTGAGTCACTGGCGCCACATGATATCGGCTGGCACATCGTGCCTGGTATCACTGCGGCCTCGGCATCGGCCGCCGCCATCGGTCAATCACTGACCAAACGGGGGCGCAATACATCAGTACGATTTCTGACGGGCCATGACATGGCAGGGTTTGCCGATCATGATTGGACCAGCCTTGCAGGTCGGGATCAGGTGGCCGCGATTTATATGGGGAAAAAATCGTCCCGCTTTATTCAGGGGCGCATGTTAATGCATGGCGCGCGCGCAGATACGCCCGTGTCCATCATCGAAAATGCATCACGCGCAGATCAAACCATCACATCCGTCACATTGGACCGTTTGGCCCATATGTTTCAATCCGGTGCGATTGCTGGGCCTGCCCTGATCTTTTTGGGGCTACAGCCGCGCGATGCGGCCAGCCTGCCGCTTACACAAAAGGAAACTGCATAATGTCACGTAAAACGATATTCAAAGTGATCACCGCAAATCATCTGACCTTGGGGGATGTCATATATCTGGATCCATGGGGGGCATGGGTGCGCGATCTGCGATCAGCGCAGGTCTTTGACACCGCAGAACGCGCCCAATCGCGGCTGGATTTGGCGCACAACCAAACGGATGTCGCCGTTGGCGTGTATCTGGCCGATGTGCATTTCATCGATGGCGAAATTCAGCCCGCCCATTTTCGCGAAGCGTTTCGCGCAACTGGCCCCTCCAATTACCACCATGGCAAACAAGAGCTGACAGAGCATGTATAAATATTCCGATTTCGACACAGAATTTGTTCGGGAACGCAACAGCCAATTTCGCGCCCAAGTGGCCCGCCGCATTTCTGGTGCGCTGAGCGAAGATGAATTCAAACCGCTTCGGTTAATGAACGGCGTCTATCTGCAGCTGCATGCCTATATGCTGCGGGTGGCGATCCCCTATGGCACGTTAAACAGCGACCAAATGGCGATGCTGGCCCATATCGCGGAACGCTGGGACAAAGGGTACGGACATTTCACAACGCGCCAAAACATCCAATTCAACTGGCCAAACCTGTCTGATATCCCCGATATTCTGGACACATTGGCCAGCGAGGAAATGCATGCCATCCAAACCAGCGGCAACACAATTCGCAATGTGACCGCCGATCATTTTGCAGGTGCCGCCGCAGACGAAGTGGCCGACCCCCGCCCCTATGCGGAATGGATCAGACAATGGTCCACCGATCACCCCGAATTTCAGTTCTTGCCGCGCAAATTCAAGATTGCAGTCACAGGATCTGACAATGACCGCGCTGTGATCCGTGCGCATGATATCGGTCTGCAACTGGTCGAACAGGCCGGCAAACTGGGCATGCGTGTGATTATTGGGGGTGGTTTGGGGCGGACCCCCATGATCGGCAAGGTGTTGGATGATTTCGTACCGATCCCAGATTTGTTGGCCTATCTTGAATCTGTTGTCAGTGTTTGGAACCTGATTGGTCGGCGCGACAACAAATACAAAGCGCGGATTAAAATAACGGTCCATGAACATGGATTGGATGACATTCGCGCGCGGGTGACTGAACGATTTAACCAGTTACAGCACCAGTACCAAGATACCGCGCTGGCCCAGTTGGATCAGATCAAATCACACTTTACCCCCCCACAGTATCGCAGCGGATCTGTCGCAGGGTTTGATCGCGATTATCGCGCAAACCCTGTGTTTCAATCCTGGGTCGATACAAACACAGTGGCGCATAAAAACCCCGATTATGCCATTGTCACCATCAGCCTTAAGGCGCATGGCCACACCCCCGGTGATGCGACGGCCGCGCAAATGCGTGTGATTGCAGATCTGGCGCAAACATTTGCCCATGATGAAATTCGCATCAGCCATGAACAAAACGTGATTTTGCCCCATGTCCACAAATCCGATTTATTCGCACTGTGGTCTGCGTTGAAACCCGCAGGTTTGGCCATTGCAAACATTGGTTTGATTTCTGATATCATCGCCTGCCCCGGCATGGATTATTGTGCGCTGGCCACGGCCCGATCCATTCCCGTGGCACAACAAATTGCCCAACGCTTTGACGCGCTGGAATTGGAACGCGATATTGGCCCGATCAAGGTCAAGATTTCGGGCTGCATCAACGCCTGCGGCCACCACCATGTGGGCCACATCGGGATATTGGGATTGGATCGCGCTGGCGTGGAAAATTATCAAATCACGCTAGGGGGGGACGCCACGCAAAACGCCCGCGTGGGCGATCGCACGGGGCCGGGATTTTCAGCAGATGCCATTTTGCCCGCGATCGAACGGATCATCGACGCCTATCTGGCGCTGCGTATTGATCGCAACGAACATTTTATCACGACCTATCAGCGGGTGGGACTGGCCCCATTTCAAGCGGCACTTTACCCGCAAGAAAGGGGGGCACATGCCGCAGAATAACCCAACAGCGCGGGTGCATTGCCAACATCCAGCCCCCCCAACCCCACCAGGAGAATTGGTATGAACATTTTAGTCACCGACCAAGGGTTCAGTCCCCTAACGCATGCCGCATATGGCGTGATAAAAACGTTTGCCGCGGATACCGATCCAGCCACCATTACCGCAGAGGTATTCACAGCAGATCTGATCCGCATTGAATTTGCGTCCTTTGCAGATGGGCGCGGGTTTACACTAGCGCGGTTGTTGCGATTGCGCGGGTTTCGCGGGGCTTTGCACGCCTATGGGCACGTCATTTCAGACCAATACGCCATGGCGCGCAGGTCCGGATTTGACGCAGTCGAAATCACTGACACACTGGCCGCGCGCCAGCCACAACAGGACTGGTTGGCCCGCGCAAATTGGCAGGCCCATGACTATCAGTCGCGGTTGGGCAAATCAGCCTAGCATTCAAAACCAATTCAGCGTATGTACAACAGGATTATCAAAAATGACCGAGCTGACCCCCGTGACCCAAGACCAAATCACCAAAGTACCCACCCTGCCCGACGCCCAAACCGTGACACAGGTTCAACATTGGACCGACCGATTATTTTCATTTCGTGTGACACGTCCCCAATCCCTGCGGTTTCGGTCGGGTGAATTTGTGATGATCGGTCTGATGGGTGACAATGGCAGACCGCTGTTGCGGGCCTATTCCATTGCATCGCCGGCATGGGACGAAGAGTTGGAATTTTATTCGATCAAAGTCCAAGACGGCCCCCTGACCAGTAAATTGCAACATATTCAGGTAGGCGATGAAATCATCCTGCGCCCTAAACCTGTTGGGACTTTGGTTCATGATGCTTTACTGCCGGGCAAACGGTTGTGGTTTTTTGCAACTGGCACTGGGATCGCCCCCTTTGCCTCATTGATCCGTGAACCCCAAACCTATGAGGACTACGATCAAATTATTCTGACCCACACCTGCCGCGAGGTTGCCGAATTAGAATATGGTCGTCGCTTGGTTGATCATGTGAAATCGGACGAAATGTTGGCCGAGCTACTGGGACCGGAAAATTTATCCAAGCTACATTATTATCCCACCACAACCCGCGAAAACAGCGCCAAAATGGGTCGTGTCACCGATTTGCTGAATTCAGGAGAATTATTCGCAGAATTGGGGATCACCGATTTCGGGCCTGAAACCGATCGCGCGATGGTGTGTGGGTCAATGGGATTGAACACAGACATCAAAGAAATACTGGAACGTCACGGCCTAAGCGAAGGGGCAAATTCCGACCCGCGTGAATATGTCGTCGAAAAGGCATTTGTTGGCTAGACCACCGGAATGAAAAAATGGCCGCCCCGATGTACATATCGCGGCGGCCATTTTTGTTAAACCAGCTGTAGCAAACTTATTTTTGCAACGCAGCTTTGATTTGATCCAAGATTGCCTTTAGCTGATCTGGATTATCTTTTGCTTGCTGCAATCCCGTCTTTAACGCCAATTTCGTCATATCATTGGCAGATGACCCATCAATCATGTCAGACACCTTAGCTAGGTCAAAACCAGCAACGCTTAGGGGATCGCTGACTGCGGGTTCCTCTGTTGTCAGTTCGGCCGCAGCATCCTCAACCACGGATTGGGCTGTTTCTTCTACGTCTTGAACAACATCTGTTGCTGTCTCTTGTACATCTGTTACCACGTCTGTTGCAGTCTCTTCTACGTCTGTTACCACGTCGGTCGCAGTCTCAGTGACTGTTTCTACAACATTCTGCGCGGCCTCTTGGGCCGACTCTGTTGCGACATCTTTTACTGCCTCAACCGCAGTCGCGACATCACTCGTGCCTTCGACAACGCTGCTTAATGCTTCTTGGGCGGCCTGTTTGGTTTCGTCTACAACATTTTCTACGGCTTGTTCGGTTGCCTCTTGTACTGTTTCGGTGACCTGTTCAACCGTTGTGGATGTTTCGGTTTCAATGACCTCTTCTACAACTTCCACTGGTTCTACTGGCGCAGGCGGCGTTTGTGCCTCTTGTATGATTTCTGGCTGAGCATTGTTTTGATAAACGAAATATCCAACCCCTGCGACTGCCAAGGCAATCGCTGCAACAACAATATTTTTCATTTTGCATCCCTTTCAATTGCGCGTGCAGATGCTGCACGACGCATGCCCGCGGTTGATACCAAATATCTGGGAACTGCAAAGAATTTCATCAATCATGGCATGTAAAACGGCGGATTCTTGCTTGATGTTCTGCTGTGCCAAGGATAGTGTACGGATATTACTGTTTAAAACAACACAAGGAACAAAACCATAGCTCGCAAACCGCACAATGCGCCACCTTCGCGCGACTCGGGCCCACGGGTCAATGATCGTATCCGTTGCCCTGAAATCCGTCTGATCGGAGCCGATGGCGAAAACGTCGGGGTTGTTACCCCAGAACGTGGCCAAGAAATGGCTGAGGACGCCGGATTAGATTTGGTCGAAATTTCACCAAATGCAAATCCCCCCGTATGTAAAATTATGGATTACGGGAAATACAAATACGAACAGCAAAAACGCGAATCTGAAGCGCGTAAAAAACAAAAAGTGATCGAGGTTAAGGAAATTAAATTCCGCCCCGGCACCGATACGCACGACTACGAAGTGAAAATGCGCAGCGTGCTAAAGTTTTTGCAAAACGGTGACAAAGTTAAGATCACTCTGCGGTTCCGTGGTCGTGAAATGGCCCACCAAGATTTGGGTCGCGAATTGTTGCACCGCGTGGCCGAGGATGTCAAAGAGACCGGCAAGGTGGAAAACATGCCCAAGATGGAAGGTCGTCAAATGACGATGATGATTGGCCCACTGGCCAAAGCATAACATCCGCTTGGACAACTCAGCTTGGACAACATTGGTTGGAAAACAGGGCCCTTAGGTGCCCTGTTTTTTTTGACTAACTGGACACACTGCGCGCTTTGCGCCGTGGTTGTGGACGGGTCGGGATTTCCTTTAACAGACCACCAATGGCCATTTGCGCGAAATCGGTATCATTTGGCGGACAGCCACAGACCACACGCGACAAAACCCAATCAGCCCCGTTTAATGCAATGGATCGCGCACAGCCCGGCAATCCGATAACGGGCCGATCACCAAGTTTGCCGTAAAACAACAGATTGCCAGGATCAACCGGCATGCCAAATCGCGCGACATGCCCGCCCGCCTGCCGCAGGGCTGCTGGCGCAGTATCGTGTTCATCGGATGTGGCCGATCCGGTTAGGATTAGGATCAAATCACTTGTCACACTTGCCAAGGTTTTGGCCAGCGCAACCGTATCATGTGGGCAATGTCGGACCTGTTCCAGTGCAATGCCCAAGGCATCGCACCGCGCCGTGATAGCATCGGCCCCGCCTGCATCCGGATTTGGACCGGTGTGCGTACAAATCAAACAGGCGGTTTTGAATTGAACGGGCAGCAAGGATACTGATGATTGTGCCAGATCCATCGCCTGCGCCAAATCTGATTTAGGGACCGCGTAGCTGATGATTTTGACAGTGGCAATCAATCCGCCCGCGGCCATTTGCTGGTATGGGGGCACGGTGGCCACCGAAACCATTGGATTTACTGCGTTTGCTTGGATCAAACGATCAGCGTCCAACCGCACAACGCCTGCACATTTTGCGATGATATTGACCCGCCCCGTATGCGCGGGTGTCACGGTCACATGGGCCACATCTGGATCAGGGCAAATAGCCTGGGCAAATTGGGTGGCCGCGACATCTTCGTGTATATCATCGGGTTCTAGCTGCGCGGTGACAACCTGCGCGATATTATGCTGTTGCAACAGGTCAATATCATCAGCATTCAAAACACAGCCCTTGCGCAGTCGGCGGCGGCCCAGCGCAATCGAATGCGCCAAAATATGCCCCATCGCATCATCAACCGCTGTCTGCCCAAAAATCATACGGGCGACCTAAGGGTTTGAACGATCTGCCCCAAAATGGATGCGGCAATTTCTGCAGGTGTTGCCGCGCCAATATTTAACCCAATCGGCCCACAGATACGGGCAATGTCGTCGTCCTTAAACCCCATATCGTGCAGGCGATCGATACGTTTGGCATGGGTCCGCTTGGACCCCAAGGCACCGATATAGAACACGTCAGATGCCAGTGCAATTTGCAGGGCTGGATCGTCCAGTTTAGGGTCATGGGTCAACAATACAATCCCTGTGCGCGCATCGGGACGCAATGTGTGCAATGCCTCGTCTGGCCAATCGGGAATAATATCGACACCCCCAAACCGCGCCTGCGATGCAAACCCATCACGCGGGTCAATGATAATGGGATCAATGCCCACCAATCGCAGCATTGGGACCAAGGTCTGTGCAATATGCACTGCGCCCACAATGACCACCCGCACCGGCGGATTGTGCAAGCCTACAAAGGTTTGTGTCCCCTCTTGGATGCCCGAGCGGTCCAAACGGAACAAATCATCATATCCGTCAAACGCCAACCGTCGCTGATAACTGTCCAAATCAACGACATAAGCCACAGGCACCCGATTGGCCCGTGCATCAACCAAATCGCGCAACATCTGCGGCGGTAATCCTGTGTCGCCGATAGGTTCCAGCAAAACACGAATTTTGCCACCACAGGCCAAGCCAACGGCAAAGGCATCGCCATCTGACACGCCATATTCCAAAACACCGGTCTGGCCAGTGTCCAATGCCTCTTGTGCCTCTAGGATCACCGCCCCTTCGACACAGCCGCCCGATACGGATCCCTGCATATCACCATCGGCGTTAATCACCATTTGTCCACCAACGCGCCGCGGTGCAGACCCCCACGTTTCAATAACGGTGGCCAAAACCGCACCCTTGCCGGCCGTGTGCCATGCCAGTGCGGTTTCTGGGATTTGGTCAAAATTCTGATCTGTCTGTTGCATGTAACGATCCTATCAGTTTGCCAACATGGCCATTAACCTAGATTTTTCGCCCGTATCATGTGACACGGATATGACGCGTGCCAGATCCTCGAGCGATGAAATGGAATGGGCCGCGCGGAAACTGTCAACATAGGGCAACATGGCACGAATGCCAGCCGCCTGTGGGGCAAACCCGTCCCATCGCAGCAGGGGATTTAGCCATATTAAACGACGTGCAGACAGTTGCAATCGCTGCATTTCAAGCGCCAGATCATACTGCGGATCCCGATCCAAACCATCCGTGATCAACAACACCACGGCCCCCTGTCCCATCACGCGGCGTGACCAATCGTGATTGAACCGATGCAATGCGCCGGCAATACGGGTGCCGCCCTGCCAATCCTGCGCCTGCGCGCCCGCCCGCGCCAAAGCCGCATCAACATCACGCTGCGCCAAATGGTGGGTAATATTGGTCAACCGTGTTCCAAAGGTAAAGGCATGCAATTTTGCCCACCCCTGCCCCTGATGGTTGGCAACTGCATGCAAAAAATGCAGCACCATGCGACTGTATTGCGACATTGATCCCGAAATATCGCACAAAACAACCAAGTTCGGCCATTTCAATCGTGGCCGGCGATAGGCCAATGCGCCAAAATCACCGCCCCGCCGCAAAACAGTTTGCATCGTACGGCGTGGATCAATCTGTTTTTTGACATGGCTGGCGTGGCTGCGCCGCGATTGCAATGGTTGAACAGGCAGCCGCAGCTGCGCCAGCATACGCTGTGCCATGGCGATTTCGGCCGTGCTCATTTGTTCAAAATCTAATGTCTTTAATTTTTCTTGGGCCGATGTTGTAAACGAAGCATCCACATCAATCCGTGTTTGGTCGGCTTCGTTTTCTTGTTGTGGAACATCAGGGCTGTTGCCATCCAACAGCGCCTCAGCCGCGCGTTTTTCTGCTGCATACGCTTTGCGTTCCTCTTGGACACCGCGCACGGCCGGCAGCATCAGCGACATCATATGTTCCAAAAACCGCGGATCGCGCCAATACAGACGAAAAATCTGGGCAAACACTGTACGATGTTCAGGCCGATCGACGAAACAAGCATGTAGTGTCCAAAAAAAATCGGCTTTGTTTGTAAATCCAATGGCTTGAACCGCCTCAATAGCATTCAAAATACGCCCAGGCCCGATGGCCAAACCAGCCCGCCGTAAGGCACGCCCAAAATGCATGATATTTTGGGCCAATTTGGGGTCATCCGGAATAGTAATGGGTGCGTATTCAGCCATGATGGATCAAGTGTCCGCCAAGGATTGTTTTGCTTTCTCTAACAAACGCGCGGCTTCAGACCCTTGGATTTTGGCAATGTCGTCTTGGTATTTTAACACGGCACCCAAGGTATCTGAAATTACCTCGGGTGTCAGGGACACAACATCCAAGGCCAGCAAACATTTGGCCCAATCAATCGTTTCGGCGACACCTGGTTTTTTGAAAATATCCTCGGTCCGCAGTGCCTGAACAAAGGCCACGATTTCACGGCTAAGATCCAATGCCACATCCCCCGCGCGGGTTTGTAAGATGTCAAGTTCAGTCGCAAAATCAGGGTAATCCACCCAGTGATACAAACAACGTCGCTTTAGGGCATCATGTACCTCACGGGTGCGGTTTGATGTCAATATCACGATGGGTGGTTCAGGCGCGCGGATCGTGCCCAGTTCGGGAATTGTCACCTGAAAATCTGACAATGCTTCTAGCAAAAATGCCTCGAACGGGGCATCCGTGCGATCAAGTTCATCAATCAATAAAATCGGCGCGCCACGTTCATCGGGTTGCATCGCCTGCAACAGCGGGCGTTTGATCAGAAAATCATCTGAAAACAAATCTGATTGCAGCGCGCTGCGGTCTGTTTGACCCGCCGCCTCGGCCGTGCGAATGGCGATCATCTGCGCGGCAAAATTCCATTCATAAACGGCGGTTGACGCATCCAGCCCTTCGTAACATTGCAAACGGATCAATCGCCGATCCAAGACCTGCGCCAACACCTTGGCAATTTCGGTTTTGCCAACGCCCGCCTCACCTTCAAGGAACATGGGGCGCCCCAATTTCAACGATAAAAACAAAACTGTGGTCAACGCGCGATGGCTGACATAGCCCTGCGCGTGCAGTGCCGATTGCATGTCATCAATTGTGCTAAAGTGAACCATTTTGTCCCCCATCGTTTCCCAATATGCTGCACGCCAAACACCTAAGGTCAAGCGAAACAATAAATTTTTATACTTTCGTCCTTTTGACAGGCGATATTCCGCGCTAGGATTGGGGTGGTGTGTCAATCTAGGATCCAAATATGCGACATTCTGTTATAACCTTTGCGCACAACCAGGCGCATCAGATTTTGGAATGGGTCAGCCATTATCAAACGCTGGGCGATATTGATCTGGTCGTGATTTCATATCCTAGCGATGATGACACCCAGCAAATGCTGTCCATTCTGCACCAATATGGGCATATCACACATATCCCGCAAGATGCCTACTCAGATGTATCCACCACGCCAAAACAGGCGATTGCCACTGCAGCAAAAACGCTTGGCATGGTCGAAACGGATTGGGTTTTATGTGTGGATATGGATGATTTTTTGATCATTCATCTAGATGGTGGCACCTTGCCCGAATTGACATCACAAATCCCCGATTCAACGGGCCTGTCCCTATCGCGGCGGTATTTTGGCAACAACGGTTTGGTCGATCCATCCCCAAACCCCGTTTTTCAAACCCATCTTAGAGGCGCGCCCACGATCCTCAATCGCGCGATCACAAACCACCTGCCCGCCTATCTGCACCGTATCTCCGATCCAGAGCCTGCCACATGGCTGGACGGATCGGGCCGCGCGTTGAAATTCCCCCAACGCGCGCGGTTATTAACTGCAGATCGATTTGCATGGGCGCAATTAAACAGCTATCCATTGCGATCGGTCTGCGATTTTTTGATCGATCTGGCCGCGAACGCCCCCAAATCCCAGCATATTCTGGATCCTTTGGCATTTTGGATCGATCACAATTTCAATTTCGAAACAATTGAAACAGATATGGATAAAAAATCACAGATCCAGAAAAATTTGGAACAATTGCGCAGCCTGCCCATGATGCAAGACTGCGAAACCAACAGCCAGCAGTGGCGTAAAAACATCCTGCCCCAAATTATGCAAGACAACCATATGGAAAACCTAGCCAAACGCCTGCTGATGCTCTTGCCAACCCAACCTATGACTGGGTTCCATGTTCAAATGATCAAACGCTTGAAAACATCTTGATACCGGCGACATTTGAATTAACACTGGAACCCATTGCAAACTTTGTGTAACGCAGCCCTATGACACAGACCTTGACCATCCCCCGCCCTGATGACTGGCACCTGCACCTGCGCGACGGCGATATGCTGCGCGCTGTTTTGCCAGAAACGACCCGCCACTTTGACCGCGCAATCATTATGCCCAATTTGGTGCCACCCGTGGTCACAGGTGACCAAGCTGCACACTATCGCGACCGCATTCTAGCCGCCCGCCCCGAGGGCAGCAATTTTACGCCACTTATGACGCTTTATCTAACCGAAACAACGGATCCAGACGACCTTGCCGCAGCCTATACCAGCGGCCTGATCAAAGCCGTGAAACTCTATCCAGCCGGGGCGACAACCAATTCAGCCTCTGGAGTTCGTGCGATTGACGCCGTGCGCCCCGTATTGGAAAAAATGGCAGAAATCGGCTGTCCGTTGTGCGTACATGGCGAAGTGACCACAGTAGACATCGACATTTTCGACCGCGAAGCCGTCTTTATCGACACCGTCCTTGACCCACTGCGTCGCGCCATACCGGACCTGCGCGTTGTGATGGAACATGTCACAACCAAAGACGGTGTGGACTATGCACGCTCGGCTGATAAAAACCTTGGCGCAACCATCACCACGCACCACCTGATTATCAATCGCAACCACATCTTAGTTGGTGGTATTAAACCGCATTACTATTGTTTGCCAGTCGCAAAACGTGAAACCCACCGCCTGGCCCTGCGCGCAGCCGCCACCAGTGGTGACGCCCGATTTTTTCTAGGCACTGACAGCGCGCCACATCTCGACAACGATAAACTCTCGGCTTGTGGCTGCGCAGGATGTTTTACTGCGACCAACACCATGCCGCTCCTTGCGCATGTCTTTGAACAGGAAAACGCTCTGCAGAACCTATCAAAATTTGCCTGTGAAAATGGCCCCAACTTTTACGGCTTGCCACAAAACCAAGGAATACTCACACTCACAAAATCTGATACGCCAGTCACTTTCCCAGATAAAATCGACACCAAAAACGGCCCCGTCACGGTCTTTGATCCCGGTTTTGATGTCTATTGGTCCGCGACCTAGCTTTCATTTTTGCAAAAATACTCTCGCCGAAGGCGTCCCAACCACGCCTTCGCCCCAAACCAAAGGAACAGCGCGATGATCCCATCTTCTTACCCAGACTCCACCGAAATTGCGCGCCTGACCGCGCGTATGCTTTTGGAAATCCAGGCCGTGCATTTTAACGCGCGCGAACCGTTCAAACTGGCCTCTGGTCTGCCCAGCCCCACCTATATTGATTGCCGCAAGCTTATCAGCTATCCCCGCATTCGCGCGACTTTGATGGATTTTCTGACCGTCACCGTGATGCGCAACGCAGGGTTCGAGGCATTCGACAACATCGCAGGCGGTGAAACCGCAGGCATCCCATTTGCCGCCTTCGTCGCCGAACGCATGGCGCTGCCCATGACCTATGTACGCAAAAAACCCAAAGGCTACGGCCGAAACGCCCGGATCGAAGGCGCAATGTCCGAAGGACAGCGCGTTTTATTGGTCGAAGACCTGACAACAGACGGCGGATCAAAACTGTCTTTCGTGGATGCCATCCGCGAAACTGGGGCCAGCTGTGCCCACACCGCGGTCATCTTTTATTACGGGATTTTCCCTGAAACCGAAAAAACGCTGGGCGATCATGGTGTCACCCTTCATTCGCTGTGCACATGGTGGGATGTTCTGGCCGAGGCCAAAGCCCAAGGCAGCTTTGACGCCGAAACACTGGCCGAGGTCGAAACCTTCCTAAACGCACCGCGCGACTGGCAAGAGGCCAACAAAGACCGCGTGTAACATATCAGACGGTGTCGCGATAAAATTTCAATCGGGACACCGTTATCCTATGACCTAATGCCGGCGCTGCGACCCCAACATCAGATCCAGACACTTTGAACATGTGTCACGATAGTCTTGGGATGTTGCCTGCGCCACCCGCGATTTCATGTAATCAATTGCCTGATCTATTGCGCCGAAATCTTTGATGTGTTTGCCAAAGGATTGCAAGATTTCGCTTGGTTGCATGCAAGATGCAATATGCGTTATGACCTCGTGATCCAATTCGCTCATAGGCCCTTGCTCGGCCTTCTCAAGCAGGTCTGGCTGAACCACCTGTACCACTTTCAAACAAATTTGCCGGATAACATCGTTGGCCGAGAAATATCCGTGAGCATTCAATGCCTCGCGCAGTTCAGGCGGAAAATCTATATCCAATTTAACCATTCGTATCACCTTTATTCAAAATCAACGGACGCCTCTATGATCAAAAGGATGCCGGTTTGATGTCATCTGTTAATTTTAGGGCGTATTTAATTTTGACGCTATTTTTATGCGTGCATCACAAACAGCGCGTCGCACCTGGCACTAGCGTCACAATAAGGCCGCGCTGAAAACTGACCCAAGATATTGTGTGGATAAGCGGCATGCGACCATGACTGCGTAGCTGCCGGTTAGCAGGTTCTAGCCCCAGCTAAATTAACGCAAATCATTTCAGTGCGATCTATGATTTCATGCATAACTGGCTGTTCATTCACGTCATACCACGCCGTTCATACCGCAAAAGATACTTTGACTAACCTTAAGTATTAACGTATAGTTAATTAGGATATTTTATCTGTGTATTAACTAGTTTTTTGTTGGAGTTTTTGTTATGGCCTTAGATGCCTTAAATAATATTGTAGATAACAACGCCCCAGTTTTAGGATCGCCGTTGGTCTATCTTACAACTGCAAATCAAAAATTAGGCCACGATTTGGCCCAATTTTTCACCGATCATGACCTCGATGACGATGGGAAAACGCTAGATTATCGCGTCATCGCCCTACAAGACGCCGATGGGAATACCCCACGCGGCGATGTGTTAGTGTTGCAAGGCACAACTTTGACCTTTGATCCAAACGGTAGTTATGACAGCTTGGAAATCGGCGAAAGCGTTAACCTATGGGCCACAGTTATTGCAACCGACAGCCACGGTGCATCGGTCGAAGAGCAGATTAAGATCGAGATCCTTGGAACAGCCGAACCCGAAAACTATGTGGGGAACGCACCACATATGACCCTTGATGCGCTTGGATTGGCAGCGCGGGCAGATTCATTCGTCTATTATGACCTTGATAGAATTTTCGATGATATCGACCCAGAAGATGATGGTTCGACCTTGGAATATTCGATTATCACAGCGACGAATAATGACGATGGGTCCTTTGCGCATGGCACATTTACAATGTCCCAAAATCGCATGATTTTTGATACAGCAAACATGTACAATCATCTGGGCGACGGCGAAATGGCGGAAATTACCATCGTGGTACAGGCCCAAGATTCGACTGGCTTGACCGTGCAAGAGGACATTTTCTTAACGGTCTATGGCGACGAAAGTCCATTGAATGAAATCGGACAGGCAATTTCCGACATATTCATGGTATAGTCGCAAAATGCGAAATGGACCGCACTTGGTTATCACAGAGCCGGCATTTGGGCGATCGCCCAATGGCATGCACCGAAAATAAACGGGCAACTCGGCATTCGGATAAATTCACCAAGCAAGCGGTTCGCATTTCCAGAGCACTGACACACGCATCTGAACGAATGGATGTCTATAATGTCAGTGCTCTGAACCTTAAATTTACGACGTGCAGCTTTGTAAATTGCGCAAGCACCGAAAGCCAAGGCTTGGAATAAATATTGGCGAAACAAACGCCAAGAAACACAATACCCAACAAAAATCGCAACGTTTTTGCACACGCGCCCCATGCAAACAACATTGATCCGCGGTGTACGACCTGTACCCAATACACTGATGAAACAGCGCAATCAGCAATTCACGGTCACAGTTCATTGATCATAGTCTGATCCTATCTGTCCGAAACGATGCCTGTCCTAGCCGTTATCAGAAACTGCAATTCAATCAGAAATCATTGACAAAAACGAAACCCGCCCCCGCACAATCACCCACAAAATATAGACAGCAATTGGCTTTCACCACAATATCTGCTAAGATGTGGCCACGCGCGACTTATCCACAGATTTATACAGTTTGCGCCAGTGGTATGAGTTCGCTAAAACCGTCCATGACGACACAAGGGGCCAAAATGAATCAGCTAGCAGCGATCAATCCGACCGGCGCAGACATCCAAATGCCAGACACCATGCCTCATTCCATTGAGGCAGAACAGCAACTGCTGGGCGCTATTTTAACAAATAACGAAGTCTACGACCGTGTTGCATCAATCATCCGCTCTGAACATTTCTATGAACCCGTGCATGCGCGCATCTATGATGTTGCCGCCGCACGGATCGCTAAAAACAATTTGGCCTCGCCTGTCACCCTGTCAACATTCTTGCAAGAGGATGAAGGGTTAAAGGAACTTGGCGGTGCCGCCTATCTAGCGCGTCTTGCAGGGTCCGCGATCGCAGGCTTTGCCGTACGCGATTACGCACAGCTGATCTATGATCTGGCAGTTCGGCGTGAACTGATCCGCTTGGGCCAAGACATCGCCACCCGCGCCCAAAAAATGGAAGTAGACCAAGAGCCCAAAGAACAAATTATTGCAGCCGAACAGGCGCTCTATAAACTGGGCGAACAGGGACAGGCTGACAGCGGTTTTCAATCGTTCCTGCGCGCGGTTACCTCGGCGGTGGATACGGCCAATGCGGCCTATCAACGCGATGGTGGCTTGGCAGGTATTTCAACCGGTTTGGTCGATCTCGACAAAAAAATGGGCGGTCTGCATCCATCTGACCTTATTATTTTGGCCGGTCGTCCCTCCATGGGCAAAACATCGCTTGCAACAAATGTCGCCTTTAACATCGCCAAGGCGTTCAAGCGCGGCCCCAAACCCGATGGGACCGAGGGCACCATAAACGGCGGCGTCGTCGGCTTTTATTCCTTGGAAATGAGCGCGGAACAACTTGCCGCACGGATCCTTTCCGAAGCGGCCGAGGTCCCCTCCGAACAAATCCGCAAAGGGGACATGACCGAAACCGAATTCCGCCGCTTTGTCGAGGCTGCAAAATCACTCGAAAGCTGCCCGCTTTATATCGACGACACACCGGCCCTGCCCATTTCCCAATTGGCCGCCCGCGCGCGACGCCTAAAACGCACCCATGGCCTCGATGTGCTTATTATCGACTACCTACAACTCGTTCGCCCCGCCTCCGCCAAGGATAGCCGCGTGAACGAAGTCTCCGAAATCACCCAAGGCATGAAAGCAATCGCCAAAGAACTGAATATCCCCGTGATCGCGCTGTCCCAGCTCAGCCGTCAAGTCGAAAATCGCGAAGATAAACGCCCACAACTCTCTGACCTGCGCGAATCTGGCTCAATCGAACAGGACGCCGACGTTGTGATGTTCGTGTTTCGCGAAGAATACTACAAAGAACGCGAAAAACCGGGCGATCACGACCTCGAAAAAATGGCCAAATGGCAAGAAGAAATGGACCGCCTCCATGGCCGTGCCGAGGTTATCATCGGCAAACAACGCCATGGCCCAATCGGGTCGGTCGACCTCTCGTTCGAAGGCCGCTTTACACGTTTTGGCAACATCATCAAACCGTGGCAACAACAAGACGACTATTAATCTTTCAGTTTTGAAAAAATACTCTGGGGGAACCGCCGCAGGCGGTGGGGGCAACGCCCCCATGCCCTTCATTAAAGCAACTTTTGAACACTATCCCCTTGACCTTTACCCATAGCATGTCAAAACAGAGGGTATGACAACAGCGCATCTTACAATCGATCTGGACGCAATTTGCAACAATTGGCGCGCGCTTGACGCGAAAACGGCGGGCGAAACTGCGGCCGTGGTCAAGGCAAATTCCTATGGTCTAAACGCCGACCGCGTGGCCCCTGCCTTGGCCGCGATTGGTGTTCGTAAATTTTTTGTGGCCGCCGCCGAAGAAGGCGCGGCCATTCGCCAAGCTTTGGGCCCAGGCCCCGAAATCATGGTGTTTTCGGGCCATATGGACACAGACACCCCATTGACCCAAGATCACGATCTGACCCCCCTGCTGAATTCGGTTGACCAACTGATCCGTCACGCCGAACGTCTGCCACATCACAGCTTTGGCATCCAACTGGACACCGGCATGAATCGTTTAGGGATGGAGCCTGCAGAATGGGCGGCCGTCCGCGATATTGCTTTGCGCCTTGGGCCCAAAATGATCATGTCACATTTGGCCTGCTCAGATGACCCAGCCCACGACATGAATGAACGTCAGCTTGATGCCTTTCGCGACATGACAGCGGGCGTGAATTGTATCAAATCGCTAGCCGCGACAGGTGGCATTTTATTGGGTCCCAAATACCACTTTGATCTGACCCGACCTGGCATTGGGCTTTATGGTGGATTTCCATTTAGCGCGGCCAAGCCGGTCGTACGTTTGGATTTGCCCGTCATTCAAATCCGCGATGTCGCGGCGGGGGAAACGGTCGGGTATTCAAACACCTGGACGGCCCCAGAACCACGAAAAATCGCGACAGTTGCCGCGGGATATGCCGATGGCATCATTCGCGCGATGGGACCGCAAACTGCGCTGATGTATGGAACCCGGGCCTGCCCAATCGTGGGGCGTATTTCGATGGACCTTATCGGTGTTGATGTCACCGCACTGGACAACGCGCCAGATCATTTGACATTGTTAAACGCCGATCAAACAGTCGATACCTTGGCCGAGAATGCCGCAACGATCGGATATGAAATTTTAACATCGCTGGGCAACAGGTACCAACGCACCTATCTAGGTGCAGAAAAAATGGAACAAGCATGACGCATTTTTTGGCAATGATTGGCCGTTGGGTTTTGAACATGCTGGCCGCGATTGGCCGTTTGGCATGGTTCACGCTGGACACTGTGCGCCACATCGTAACGCCGCCGTTTTACCTGCGTGAACTGGGACAACAACTGTTGCAAATTGGCTGGTTGTCACTGCCAGTTGTGGGCATGACCGCGTTTTTCACGGGCGGCGCACTTGCATTGCAAATCTACGCCGGTGGTGCGCGTTTCAACGCCGAGGCCGTGGTCCCATCCATCGTGGCAATCGGTATGGTACGCGAATTGGGTCCCGTATTGGGCGGCCTGATGGTTGCCGCCCGTGTTGCCAGTTCCATCGCCGCGGAAATCGGCACGATGAAGGTCACAGAACAGATTGACGCGCTGGTCACATTGTCCACCAACCCGATGAAATATCTGACCGTGCCGCGTGTCATCGCCGCGACCCTAGCTGTACCTGTGTTGGTTGCAGTGGGCGATTCCATCGGGATTTTCGGCGGGTATTTGGTGGGCGTAAACCGTTTGGATTTCAACGCCGCCGCCTATATGTCCAATACCGTCAATTTCCTTGAGGCGGGTGATATCCTAAGTGGTTTGGCCAAGGGGGCTGCCTTTGGATTTATCGTGGCAATCATGGGGTGTTATTGGGGTATGCAATCAGGCCGCGGGGCCCAAGGCGTGGGCGCGGCGACCAAATCGGCAGTTGTGTCAGCCTCGGTTCTGATCTTGGCCGCGAATTACGTTTTAACAGAAGTTTTCTTTTCCACATGATACAACTTGATAATGTTCATAAATCCTTTGGGACAAATGCCGTTTTGCGGGGGGTGAACCTGTCTGTGGAGCGCGGTAAATCCATGGTGATTATTGGCGGATCGGGGACAGGAAAATCCGTAGCACTGAAATCTGTCTTGGGCTTGGTCAAACCAGACCAAGGCACCATAACAGTAGACGGCCAAGACGTCCAAACCGCTGAACGTGAAACATTTCTGGCCCGCTTTGGCATGCTGTTTCAGGGCGGTGCATTGTTCGACAGTTTGCCCGTCTGGCAAAATGTGGCCTTTCGCCTGCAGCGCGGACACCTGAAACGCCCCAAGGACGAAGCCCGCGCCATTGCCATCGAAAAACTGCGCCGCGTTGGATTAAAGCCCGAGGTTGCCGATAAATTTCCCGCCGAACTATCGGGCGGCATGCAAAAACGCGTGGGCTTGGCGCGCGCCATTGCGGCCGAACCGGAAATCATTTTCTTTGACGAACCGACCACTGGGCTGGACCCGATTATGTCAGGCGTGATCAATGATTTAATCCGTGAAATCGTTGTGGAAATGGGTGCCACGGCCATGACCATTACCCACGACATGTCATCTGTGCGCGCCATTGCTGATGATATCGCAATGCTGCATGATGGGGTGATCCAATGGACGGGCCCGGTGTCTGATCTGGATCACTCTGGCGATCCTTACTTGGATCAGTTCATCCATGGACGCGCCACTGGCCCGATTGAGGCCGTGCGATGATTGAACTGTTGCGACCATCGCCCTATGTCGTGACCTATCTCTTTGCGCTTAATTATCTGATATATCCGGCACTGTTTTTTTTGGGCGGGGTCAATATTGTGCTGGCACGCACAGGAACAGCGCGCCTGATCGGATTAATCGCCATTCTGCTGACGTTGGCGGGGCTGTTGGGGGTGACGGGGGCCAGTTTGCATCGCGTTTTTGTTGACCTAAAATTCGCCTTGGCCCCCATTTTGCGCCCCCTTGGTGGGATGGGCTGGATTGGTGTTTGTGCTGCTGCAATCAGTCTGTGTGGCGCTTTGGGGCAACGCTGGAACAGCGCGGGCGGTGTTTTGCCAATCTTATGCGCCATTGCGATGTATGTGTCATGGACCGTCGCCTATTGATCATGGCGCATGTGGCGCTCTTGGCACTTTATCCTGTGGCTTGGGGCGCGCCGATATTAACGGCCGGACTGTTGCCATGGTTTGGCCAAGATAACATATCCATTCTGTCCGGCATCTTGGCCCTGTTGGGCAGTGATCCGATTTTGGGACTGTTGATTGCGGTTTTGGCAATCATCGCGCCATTTGGCAAAACTGTGCTTGGTTTGGCGTCCCTTGTGTTGGATCGTGACATATTGGGCGCGTCTGTGGCGTGGTTGATGTCACGCTTGGCTATGGCAGATATTTTTCTTGTTTCCCTTTATATCGTAATTGCCAAGGGGGTGGGTGTGGGACACATCCAAACCCGCTGGGGATTATATGTCTTTACGCTGTGTGTTTTACTCTCCATGGTGCTGTCACTAATAAAACGACCCAAGCCATGAAAACCACCTTGTCAGCGCGCTCAGGCTTTGGCACTTAGGGGTTATGGCAAAAAATACTGCATCATATTCCTGCACGGCTTGCGGCAATGTCACGACCAAATGGTCGGGGCGCTGTGATGCCTGCGCTGAATGGAACACCATCATCGAAGACAAAGGCATATCGACCGGCCCCAAAAAGGGCAGCATCGGCGGCATGCGTGGCAAAACGATAGAAATGAGCGATCTGCGCACGCAAGAGGCGCCATTGCCCCGCACCAACAGCGGTATGGACGAATTGGACCGCGTTTTGGGCGGCGGGCTGGTTCCTGCCTCGGCCATTTTGGTGGGCGGTGATCCAGGGATCGGTAAATCAACCCTGCTGTTACAGGCTGCTGCACAATTTGCCCGTGCGGGCCAAAAAACAATCTATATTTCTGGCGAAGAGGCCCGTGCCCAAGTGCGCATGCGCGCCCTGCGGTTGGGCTTGGCCGATGCGCCCGTGCAACTGGGTGCCGAAACAAATTTGCGCGACATCCTGACCACGCTAGAGGTGGAAAAACCCGATCTGGTCATCATCGATTCCATCCAAACGATGTGGGCTGATACAGTCGACAGCGCGCCCGGCAGCGTCAGCCAAGTGCGCGCCGCAGCCCATGAATTAACCACATTTGCCAAACGCAACGGCGTGTCCGTAATCATGGTGGGCCATGTGACCAAAGATGGTCAAATCGCAGGCCCCCGCGTTGTGGAACATATGGTCGATACGGTTTTGTATTTCGAAGGCGAACGCGGTCATCAGTTCCGCATTTTGCGGTCGGTCAAAAACCGATTTGGCGCGGCCGATGAAATCGGTGTGTTTGAAATGTCTGGCGGTGGGTTGGTTGAGGTCACAAATCCCTCTGCCCTATTTTTATCCGACCGCGGCACACCCAGTGCAGGATCAGTGGTTTTTGCAGGGATTGAGGGCACGCGCCCCGTCTTGGTCGAATTTCAGGCATTGGTTGCCCCCAGTTCGCTCAGCCAACCGCGCCGCACAGTGGTGGGGTGGGACAGCGGTCGATTATCGATGATATTGGCCGTGCTTGAGGCGCGCTGTGGCATCCCATTTTCCGGGTTGGATGTGTACCTAAACGTGGCCGGCGGAATGAAGGTGAACGAACCGGCTGCCGACCTAGCTGTGGCGGCGGCGCTACTGTCCGCGCGCGAGGATGTGATAATCCCAACTGACACTGTTATTTTCGGAGAAATTAGCCTATCAGGTGCCCTGAGACCCGTTTCACAGATGGAAAACCGCCTAAAGGAAGCGCAAAAGCTGGGGTTTGCAAATGCTTTTGGTCCGCAAGGCGGCAAAGATGTGGTGATTGAGGGAATCAAATTGGTGCGACTGGGGGATTTAACCACCTTTGTCGGGGATGTATTCGGGGCCGGCTAGGCCAAAGGGAAAGATTGGGACGAAGATGGAAGGTTTTAATGTTGTCGATGGGGTTGTGTTAGCAATCGTAATCCTGTCATCATTGTTGGCGTATGCGCGTGGTTTAGTGCGCGAAATTATGGCAATTCTAGGTTGGGTTGCGGCGGCCCTGGTGGCCTTTGTGTTTGCACCGCAAGTGATGCCGCTGATCAATGAAATCCCTATGGTGGGATCATTACTGGCCGACAGCTGTGAATTATCAATCATGGCGTCATTTTCAGCCGTATTTGCAGTGACTTTGATGGTCGTCTCGTTCTTTACACCATTGCTATCGTCTTTTATCAACAAATCTTTTCTCGGACGTATTGACCAAGCCGCAGGGTTTGTTTTCGGCGTGTTTCGTGGAATCGCATTGGTGGCGGTTGCACTCTTTGCCTATAAAATGGTGATGAGCAGCGATGCTATCCCCATGATCGCGGAAAGCAAATCAGCCAACTTGTTCGGATCCGTTGTCACCTCAATCGAGGAACGCAATCCAGAACAGGCCTTGGGTTGGATTACGTTGCAATACGAACAGTTGGTATCGGTCTGCGAAGAATGATCGCGAATTAGAACAATTAAATTGTGATAGTTTCGTGACACATCGCAGTTTGTTGTTTAAGAGGGAGAGGACTGACACGACCGGATTCGGAGTTGCATATTTTGTCCAACAAACACATGCCCCCTGCTCACCCCTTTGATGATGATAAATTACGCGAAGAATGTGGCGTATTCGGCGTGGTTGGTGTCACAGATGCCGCCAACTTCGTAGCTTTGGGGCTACACGCCTTGCAGCACCGCGGCCAAGAGGCAGGCGGGATCGTCACCTATGACGACGCCGCCGGTTTCAATTCGGCCCGACGGTTTGGTTATGTTCGTGATAATTTCACATCACAATCGGTTATGGCCACCCTGCCCGGGTCCATTGGGATTGGACATGTGCGATATTCCACTGCCGGTTCCAAAGCAGCCGCCATTCGTGATGTTCAGCCATTTTTTGGTGAATTCGCCATGGGTGGTGCGGCGATTGCCCACAACGGCAACCTAACCAACGCTGATGCATTACGCCGTGAATTGGTGGAACGCGGATCCATTTTCCAAAGCTCATCTGACAGTGAATGTATCATTCACCTGATGGCACGATCCATGGGCCGCAATATCCCCGAACGGATGGAGGACGCCCTGCGCCGTGTCGAGGGCGCGTTTTCCGTGGTGGCCATGACGCGCACCAAACTGATTGGTGTTCGCGACCCATTGGGCGTGCGACCCTTGGTTTTGGGGCGTGTCGGCGATGGCTGGGCATTGTCATCGGAAACCTGTGCGCTGGATATCATCGGCGCCGAATTCGTGCGCGAAATCGAACCGGGCGAAATGGTTGTCATCACCAAGGATGGTGTGGACAGCAATTTCCCATTCCGTGAACAATCATCGCGGTTCTGTATTTTCGAACATGTTTATTTTTCGCGCCCCGACAGCATCATTGGGGGCCGTTCCGTTTATGAAACCCGCCGTCAAATCGGTGTTGAACTGGCCAAAGAGAGCCCCGTTGACGCAGATTTGGTTTGCGCCGTACCCGACAGCGGAACACCCGCAGCCATCGGATATTCACAAGAAAGCGGGATTCCCTTTGCCATGGGTATTATCCGTAACCAATATATGGGCCGGACGTTCATCGAACCAACTGAACAAATCCGTAACATGGGTGTGCGCCTAAAATTAAACGTCAATCGGGCGTTGATAAGAGGCAAGCGCATCATTTTGGTGGACGATTCCGTGGTCAGAGGTACGACATCACGCAAAATAAAAGAAATGATCTTGGACGCAGGCGCGGCCGAGGTGCATTTCCGTATTGCATCGCCCCCCACCGCGTGGCCCTGTTTTTATGGTGTGGACACCCCGCAACGTGAAAAATTATTGGCCGCGACAATGACAGAAGACGAAATGCGCGACCATCTGGCTGTTGATAGCCTGAAATTCATATCGCTAGACGGTTTGTACCGCGCCGCTGGCGAAGCCAAAGGGCGCAACGCATCTTGTCCACAGTATTGTGATGCCTGTTTTTCTGGGGAATATCCAGTCAAACCATCTGATATGATCAACAAGGGGTTTGTGGTACAAGGTAGCGAATGAAATGGTTTTCACCTGTTTCCAAAACCCAACCCAGATCTGATCAACACGCCGGCGTATTCCACGAAACCCCACCTATCGACGGCAGATGGGCGCTGATACACGCGGCAGACACGTTGTGTCGTTGTTGCGATACATCTCTGCAATCGCTGCTTAGCCTTGCCTATACCGCGCCTGAGGAATGGCGAGGCAGCGCCATAGCGCAGGACAACAGCGCGATTTTGGATGCTGTACAAGGGGATATTTTAACCCATGATCTATGTCGCATAGGCGACAAACATTTTATTCGCAGTGTCATGATCATTCCGCTGGTCGGATGTGCCGATCCGGTCATTTTGGGGATTTGGGTCCGTGTCGATGACAAAACCTTTGGCACCTATCTGACCACCATGCCGCTGGGAACCCAGGGCAGTATGCCGTTATTGTTTGGCACCCTTGCCAATGTAATCCCCGGATTTGGAACAGATCATCCCTGCGTGATGCAGCCTAGGGATAATTTCCAACGCCCGATAACCCATGCCGCATTGGAAGAGGACCCATTGTACATCGCACAAATTGACGGGTTCGATTTCGATCAACTGTTGGCATTTTTGGCGGGCTATGGGCATAAATTTCCGTTGCCCGACGCGGCTTGCGCAAAATAACTTGACCTTGCGCGGAAAAACGATCAACAGACGGGTATGACTGAAAAACTTGCTCTTATTACAGGTGCATCCCGCGGATTGGGTGCTGCAATCGCCACAGAACTGGCGCCGGACTATCATGTTATTGCTGTCGCGCGCACAACAGGCGCGCTTGAGGAATTGGATGATCGGATCAAGGCCAAATCAGGTCAGGCCACCTTGGCCCCCATGGATATAACAAACGCCGATGCTATGGCGCATTTGTGTCGGTCAATTTATGATCGCTGGGGAAAAATTGATCTGTGGGTTCACACCGCAATCCACGCAGCCCCTTTGATGCTGACATCGACACTGGATATGAAGGATTTCGGAAAATCCGTTGACCTGAACGTGACAGCGACGGCCACCTTGATTACATATGTGGCCCCCTTGTTGGGCGACGCTGGGCAGGCCGTGTTTTTTGACGACGTCCACACAGGTGAAAAATTCTTTGGGGCATATGGCGCGACCAAGGCCGCCCAAATGTCGTTGGTCAACAGCTGGGCAGCAGAAACGGCAAACACTGGGCCCATGGTCCGCGTGTTAAACCCCGCGCCTATGCCAACGGCCGTTCGGGCACGGTTTTATCCAGGTGAAAACCGCGATGAATTGGCTGACCCAATGGCTGAGGCAGCACGCCTTTTGGCAACACTTAATCTTTGATTTCGCGCAGGGCTTGCAGCGCGCTGTGCCCTAATCTATGTCAGAAACAGGCACAGGTTAGCACAGGGGTACAATATGCGCATTTTGATTACCAATGATGATGGAATAAATGCACCAGGCCTGATCGCAATGACCGCCATCGCCCATGAACTGGCGGGCCCCACAGGCGAGGTTTGGACAATCGCCCCCGCGCAGGAACGATCCGGCGTTGGGCATTGCATCAGCTATACAAACCCAATGTTGATTACCAAACTGTCTGATCGTCGTTACGCGATCGAAGGAAATCCGGCCGACTGTGTCTTGGCGGGCCTGTATCACGTTATGGCCGATCAAAAACCTGATCTGATTTTGTCCGGTGTAAATCGCGGCAATAATTCGGCTGAAAATGTGCTGTATTCAGGAACCATCGGCGCCGCGATGGAGGGGGCATTGCAAGGTGTTCCATCCTTTGCCCTGTCGCAATATTTCGGTCCAAAAAATGCAAAACTGGACGATCCCTTTGGCGCCAGTATCATTCATGGGGCCAATGTTGTGCGATCCATCCTAAGCGCGCAGCCACCGGAACGCGACGATTATCGCCTGTTCTATAACATCAACTTCCCCCCGGTTGCTGCGGACCAAGTGTTGGGCCGACGCGTTGTGCGCCAAGGGCGCAGGCAGGGATCCAATTTTTCAGCCCAACCGCATAAAACTGCGTCGGGCCGTGAATTTCTGTTCATCCAAGGGGGCGACCAGCATGTCCCTGCGGCACCCGACACAGATGTGCAATCAAATTTAGAAGGCTATATTTCCGTTACCCCACTGCGTGCCGATATGACAGCCTATGACGCCCTAGATCATCTTAGAACGGACACATGACACAAGACGCTGAACGCAAAATGCAGTTCATCTTTGGCATCCGGTCCAAAGGTGTAACAGACACCCATGTTTTGACAGCCATGGAACGCATTGATCGCGGCCAATTTGTAACTGGTGTCTTTGCAGCGCGCGCCTATGACGATGTGCCCCTGCCGATTGCCTGCGGGCAAACAATCAGCCAACCATCGGTCGTGGGGTTAATGACGCAAGCGTTAAAAATCAGCCCCCGTGACAAAGTATTAGAGGTGGGCACTGGATCAGGATATCAGGCAGCCATCCTCAGCCAGCTGGCGCGGCGCGTCTATACGGTCGAACGCCACCGCCCCTTGGTCAGGCAAGCGGCTGAGACATTTCAAAAACTGAACCTTAGCAATATTACGCCGATTTTGGCGGATGGGTGCCATGGGTTGCCCGATCAGGCACCCTTTGATCGTATTATCGTCACCGCAGCCGCCGAAGACCCCCCTAGCACATTGTTATCACAGCTAAAACCAGGGGGGATTATGGTGATCCCAGTCGGACAATCCGACCACGTACAACACCTGATCCGCGTCACGCGCACGGATGCGGGCTTTGACTATGACGAACTTAGGTCGGTTCGTTTTGTCCCGCTCGTTGAAGGATTAGAAAAAGAACGCTAATATACCCCAAAAAGGTCAATTCCAAGACCCTAGGAGCATTTGAGATGGCAGTAACTTTGCAAAAATTCACCCGTTTTTCTGCAGTCAGTTTGACTGCAATCATTCTATCTGGGTGCCAACTGGGATCATTAAATGATTTCGATTTGGATTTCCGAAATAATAAATTCGACACATCTGAGGCAGTGAACCAAGCGTTGAAAAATCGGCCCCAGCCAGACAGTCGTGGGGTCATTTCATATCCAACCTATCAGGTTGTCGTCGCAAAACGCGGTGAAACCGTAGGGTCAATCGCAAGCCGCCTAAACCAAAACCCGGCGGAATTGGCCGAATATAACGGGTTAAAGATTGATGAAAAACTGCGCGATGGGGCAATTGTTGCCCTGCCAAAACCTGTTGCCGGCGGGGCCGCACAATCTGTTGATCCAGACACAGCCCCCACATCGGGCGCAGCAAACAACGGCACAATTGACGTGACCAGCTTGGCGCAAACAGCGATTGAACAAGCGCCGCAAACCCCGACAGCGGCGCCACAAAAAACAGGGCCATCGGATCCAAAAATTGAACCCATCCGCCACAAAGTGGTCCGTGGGGAATCTGCCTTTACCATTTCGCGGCTGTACAATGTATCGGTTCGGTCGTTGGCCGAATGGAACAGTTTGGACGCAAACTTCACAATTCGCGAAGGCCAAGTCCTGTTGGTTCCTTTGGCAAAGGGACAGTCAGCCCCGAAACCGGCACCACAAGAGCCCATCAGCGCACCCGGTGCAGGCAGTGTGACCCCTGTCCCGCCAAGCGCCAGCACCCCCCTGCCCGCGGCAGTGACGCCGGTCCCGACACCCGCAGCACAGCCTGCGCAAACCGCGCCAAAGCCAGTTGCCACCCCATCTGGGGGACGTTTTGCATATCCGGTCAAAGGGAAAATTATTCGCGAATACGTCAAGGGGAAAACAGACGGCATTGACATTTCAGCCCCTGCAGGCACATCCGTTGTTGCCGCTGAGGCGGGAACCGTTGCGGCCATTACTGCGGATGCAAACCAGGTTCCAATCATTGTCGTCAAACATGCAGATAACCTGCTGACGGTATATGCCAATGTGGGGAATATCGCCGTATCGAAAGGTGCAACCGTAAAACGCGGTGCTGTGTTGGGTAAGGTCCGCGATGGAAATCCAACCTATGTACATTTCGAAGTGCGCAAAGGATTTGAAAGCGTCGATCCGATGCAATATCTGGCGAAATAAAGTTGGGGGGGCGTTACACACGCACCCCTTGGCGCCCAGCAAGATCTGTAAAATACTGCCAAGCCACACGACCAGACCGTGATCCCCGGGTCGCGGTCCATTCTATTGCCTCAGCCCGGATCGTGTCGCGATCTACGTCAATTCCATAGGCGTCACAATATCCATAAATCATGGTTAGGTAATCATCCTGCGAACAGGGATGGAACCCCAGCCACAGGCCAAAGCGATCCGACAACGAAACTTTTTCTTCGACCGCTTCTGCGGGATTAATTGCGCTAGAGCGTTCGTTTTCGATCATATCGCGCGGCATCAAGTGACGACGGTTCGATGTTGCATACAGCAACACATTTTCTGGTCGGCCTTCTATTCCGCCATCTAAAATCGCCTTTAGGGATTTATAATGCTGGTCATCGTGACTAAAGCTTAGATCGTCACAAAACAGTAAAAACCGATAGGGTGCCGCGCGCAGATGATCCATCAAACGGGTAACGCTTGGCAGGTCTTCGCGCTGTAATTCAACGATTTTCAATGGCAATCCCTGTGACACAATATGTCCATGGATTGCTTTGACCAACGATGATTTACCCATCCCCCTTGCACCCCATAAGAGCGCATTATTTGCGGCAAATCCTTTTGCAAACTGCAGCGTATTGGCCAACAATGTATCGCGTGAACGGTTCACACCAACCAGTAACGCCAGTTCGACACGCGATACCTGATGCACGGGGACCAATCGATCTGGCGCGGTATGCCATACGAATGCATCTGCGCTATCAAAGTCCGGTGCAGGCGCCGGCACGGGCGACATCCGCTCTAGCGCGTCTGCAATTCGCGACAAATCGCGGTGATCAGTCATCTTTGTCCTCGTCGAACTCTTTCATCAACGGATCATCAAATTCTTCTTCTTCGTCGTACAGGCCTTCTTCACGCAACCGCTGTTCACGCTTGGTTTCGACACGTGCGACCAGGAAAATAGAAATTTCATAAAGCCCATAGACCACGACAAACAAGATCGCTTGGGTAATCACATCAGGCGGTGTCACCAGCGCGGCCAACACCAAAATCGCAACAACTGCATATTTGCGCACATTGCCCAAACCTTCGGCACTGACCAACCCTGCTTTGCCAAGTAGTGTCAGCAATACAGGCAACTGAAAACATAGGCCAAAGGCTACGATGAATTTGATCGTCAAACTTAGGTATTCTTGGGCCGAGCCCTGAAACGCAATACCCGCAACTGCATTTTCGCCTGTTGCACCTTCGCCCAATACTGATCCGGCTTGCTGGAATCCCAAGAAGAAGTCGAAGGCCAGCGGCGTGACAACATAATAGGCAAACGAGGCGCCCAGAAAAAACATGAAAGGCGACGCAATCAAGAAGGGTAGAAATGCGCCCTTTTCTGATTTGTACAAACCCGGCGCCACAAAGCGCCACATCTGGAATGCAATAAACGGGAATGACAGCACCAAACCGCCAAGCAACGAAATCGAAATCGCGACAAAGAAACCTTCTTGCAGTTTGATCAAAATCAGACCGCAGTCAGAATGTCCTTTCAACGCCATGGCAGAGCACAAGGGGTGTGTCAGGAAATCAAAAATCGGATTCCAAACAGTGAAACAAATCACCATGCCCACGATAAAAGCCGAGGCAGAATAAATCAAACGCTGGCGCAATTCAGCCAGATGTTCGATCAAAGGCGCAGACGATTCGTCTAAATTGTCCGTTGTCATTTAGTGTCCTTAGCGGGCTGTGTTTCCGGTTCGGGCGCGCTGTCACCTGTTTCGGACTTGGCCTGGGCGTCAGCGGCGGCCTGTGCCGCGGCCTGTTCAGCTGCACGACGTTCCTCGGCCCGCTTAACTGTTGCGTCATGAATTTTTTTTCGGGCTGCTTCGCGATCGGCCGCCAATTTCCCCGTTTCGCTTTCGGGATCATATTTGGCAAAATCGGTCGCTGCTGATTTTACGCTGTCCAACCCCGTTTGCACCGGGTTTGTTGCAGCTTGCAGCGATTTTTTGACCTCAGCCATTCCGGTTTCATCAGCTGCCTGATTCATAGCCGAGCTAAATTCGCGTGCCATGCCCTTGGCTTTGCCAACAAATTGACCAACGCGTCGAAACAGAATTGGCAAATCTTTGGGACCGACGACAATCAATGCGACCACGCCGATAACCAACAGTTCCGACCACCCCATATCAAACATGGATTAGACCTTGTCTTTGTCCGATGATGGTGTGACGTCCTTTGCGATTTCTGATGCGTCTTCTTCTAATTCTTTGGTGCCGTCATTCACACCCTTTTTGAATGCAGTTATGCCTTTGCCCACTTCGCCCATCAAAGAACTGATTTTTCCGCGGCCAAATAAAACCAACACGACAACTGCAATTAACAGTAATCCGGGCAAACCAATATTGTTCAGCATCCATACTCTCCTGTAGTGTCGGGCCCACGCCCTTTTGTGCTATGGTACCTATTTATTCATTTACGTCACGTGATTAAAGCCGATAATGCACCTTTGCCAAGATAAAAGTGAAAAAAGCCGTATTTGGGCGACTTTGAACCGATGCAAATTGGCCATCCAATCGGGTTAGACCGCATCGCAATCACCTGCCCCAAATCATGGCGAAATTTTAATTCATTTTGATAATTTTAGTTAAATGTTCCGTAATGCATTCGTTTTATGCGATATGAAAGTAGGAAACAGCCAATTGCAAAATTTCACCAAAGGTTAGCCAATTCCAAAAACTGATTTTCATCGCGTGCATTTCAATTGCCTTGATCAGCGCCACTGATCCCAATAATATCAATGCGAAAGCTGGTTTCAAACCTTATCCCATTGCAAATTGGGGACAGCCCGCCGACCAAGAATGTTCATTCCCCAAGAAGGCGGAATTTGTTTTATCCGGCCCAACTGACCTTGATCGCATTTGGGTCAAGCTTAAATATCCCAACGTAGGCTCAGGTACAAATGCGGCCACACTTTTTATCAGATTGACAGGTTACGATCACAACGGTGAATTGATAAATTCACAGATAAATGCCATATCAGCGTCAAATCGCCGCCAACCCCTGATTTTTCCAGCATCTTGGGTGGTTCAACCACCAGCCAAAATCGCAATTGAATATGTGCCGTTTAACATGACCGATAAAAACTGTATTTCGGAAATTGGCCTGCAGGATATCTAGACCGATGGAAACACGAAACATCGGTCGCGTGGAATCGTCAGCCACAGCGGCTGTCCAGTTTTGGGCAAAAACACATTTGGCACCGTTGCTTTAATCACGGATCCATCAAAATCCATTCTAAATTCAACCAAACTTTCGCTGCCCATGAAACGTGCGCGTTCAACCAGACCACGGGCGGCAACACCTTGTGATTTTGTTGGATTGGGCCCGCGGCCCGCGCGATCAAAATCAATGCGGATATGTTGCGGGCGAAACACAATATCCACCTGCGTGCCGTCTTGATAGCCTGGTGCAAAAAACTGCCCAAAGGGGGTTTGCGCCAAGGCCCCATGCACCTGCGACTGGATCACGTTTACATCGGAAAAAAATGCGACTGCGGCGCGATCAACCGGTGCATTATAGATATTATAGGGCGCGCCCTGCTGCACAATGCGCCCTGCCCGCATCAGCGCGATTTCATCTGCCATGCGCATCGCCTCTTCTGGTTCGTGGGTGACCAGCAAAACGGCAGCATCCTCAGCCTTGAGAATGGCCAATGTTTCATCGCGAATACCGTCGCGCAGGCGATTATCCAGACCGGAAAACGGTTCGTCCATCAGCATGATGCGCGGACTTGGGGCCAAGGCACGGGCCAATGCCACCCGCTGTTGTTCACCACCAGACAGTGAATGGGGATATTGGTCAATCAGACGCCGCAGGCCCACCTTGTCCAACAGCGCCTCGACGCGGGTGCGTTTTTGATCGCGCGTTCCCTTTAGGCCAAAGGCCACATTTTCCGCGACCGACAAATGGGGAAACAGGGCGAAATCCTGAAACATCAACCCGATACTGCGCCGTTCGGGCGGCACACGAAATACAGTATCGCAGATCAATTGACCATCGACCCAGATTTCACCGCTGTCTTGCATATCGACACCGGCGATCATTCGCAGCGTGGTGGATTTGCCGCACCCTGACGGCCCCAACAGGCACGTCACCTGACCCGGCTGAATGGCCAATGAAATGTTGTTTACGATTTCAACGCCGTTGATCACACGGGTCAGATTTTTGATCTGCAACCGCGGCGGTGTCGTGATGGAACGATCCGTCATCTTATGTCCGATAAAAGTTATCAGGTTTATTTAGATCTGGTATCAGCCCCGATCCTGTGACGCAACCCGCGATGACCCAAAAACACACGCCACAGTGCCGCAGATCAAAACACCCACACAGATCGCAAGCAGTTGTTCGTATTTGTGCCCCTCGACCAAGAAACCGCTGGCCCATGCCGACGCGCGCGCAAAATACAGCACGCCGCCAAAAATTGCCGCAGCAAAGGATACAATGAATGCCCATGCTGCAACGTGACGGTTCATCAAAACAGATACCACAATAAGTGGCGTCAGAAACATCGATGCGGTGCCTGATACGGCCACAGCATCAAATAACGTGGCATTCCCCCACAGTGTCAGCGCGGCCCCAAGGATCAAAAATACCACCATGACCAAACGCCCACCCATCAGGTTGCGGGGCGCGATGCGCCATTCTTCGACCATCAATCGTGCAGCGGATGCCAATGCACTGTCCAATGTGGACACGCCCGACACCAACAAAGATACCAACAGCGCGGCAAAGATAGGTGCGGGAAACATCACAGCCCATGTACCCAACAAATCATTTGCAATATCTTGTTGCATCAGAGCGGCATGGATCCCGAAAAACCCAAATCCGATGATACAGGCAACCGATATGACAAAGGCCCAGTAAAATGATTTCTGCGTGGTCCGTTCATCCGCCAAAAATCCACGATCCATCATAACAGGGTCATGCAGCGGATAGGATGGCACCTGCAGGAATGCCACCAATAACAAAATCCAGCCATTATAGCCGCCCGCGGTGCCATCAGCCGTTAAAACAGCCGCAGTGCTGAAATCGGGTGATAGGATCAGGTATACAAAGGCCACGCCAAAGATGCCCAAAAACAACAGCATTTGCAAAACATCGGTTCGTAGTGATGCACGCAATCCCCCCCAAGCGGAATAAATCAGCGTAAAGACGGACAGCACAATTACCGACACAATTGATGCTGCCCCAAATTCAGGAAAGACCACCCGAAAAATCAGACCAATCACCAACAGATTGGCAAAAACTTCGGACAACAGGCGCAGCGCGACCACCGCATTATACCCATGGGTTCCAACCGCGCCAAAGCGGGTGTTTAACCAATCTTGGACCGAATGATACCCATCGCGTCGCAAACGGCCCACGAAAAACCCACCCGTTAAAAATGACAAATAATAGGCCGCATAGGCAAGCGTTCCTGCGATGCCATAATAATAACCCAAAATCGCGGAATTCAGTAAGGACCGTGCAAAAATCCATGTTGTCACTTGGCTAAGGATTAGCGTCCACAGGTCTGGCGCATGCCCTTGCCCGTCACGGCCCGCAAAAAACCCATCAACCGTCACCGCCTGGCGCACGCTATAGGCAGACAGCCCCAGTGCAATAGCGGTACCCAATAAAACATAGATTGCAATCATTGCTTAGTCCCTTCGTAATTTATGTAATCGCTAACCCGCAAAAACGCATAGCGCCACTATGAAATGGCGCTATGACGAAATGGTGATAGGATTGCAATCAAAGGGTGCTGTTCATCGCGCCGCCATCCAGCAATACGTTTTGCCCAATCATAAATCCCGCGTGTTGCGAACACATAAACGCACAAGTTGATCCAAATTCTTGGATGGTACCGTACCGACGCACGGGGATTGTGGCGCAGCGGTTTTCTTTGGCCTGTTCGATTGAAATATCTTGGGCTTGGGCAACCCCTGTATCCAGTGACAAGGCACGGTTTGTATCGTGGATCCCGGGCAACAGGTTATTGATCACCACGCCATGCGGGGCCACTTGGCGTGCGGTCCCGGCTACATAGCCTGTCAGACCTGCGCGCGCCGAATTTGACAACCCCAATTGCGCGATGGGTGCCTTGACCGAACCCGATGTAATATTGACGACACGCCCCCAACTGCGATCAATCATACCTGGCAGACAGCGTTTCATCAGATCAATCGGCGTTAGCATATTCGCGTCTAGCGCTTTGATAAAATCTTCGCGGTCCCAATCGCTCCAGACACCGGGGGGTGGGCCGCCAGCGTTGGTGACCAAAATATCAATTTGCCCCGCCGCCTCTAATACAGCATCGCGTCCGTCAGGTGTTGTGATATCTGCGGCAACCGCAGTGACAGATACCTGATACTTTGATCGAATTTCATCCGCCGTTTGTTCCAAAATGTCTGCGCGACGACCATTCAGGACCAAATCGACCCCCGCTTCGGCCAGTGCAATCGCACACCCTTTGCCCAAACCTTGTGATGATGCGCAGACCAACCCACGTTTGCCTTTAATGCCTAGATCCATGATGTTTCCCTTTTCTCACTTTGCCGGTTCTTGCTTAGCCGGTGATTATATGCCCGCAATAAATTGATATACACCAATATGATACGGGACATTTTTCACATGCAAATCTTTATACAGGTCATGGACAACAGCGCCAATACGGTTTCAAATGCGAATGTGGGCGAAACGTTGCCTTAGACCAAAGCATGAAAATGTATCTATACCGACTGAAACCAGTTTCAAAACCAAAGTTTTTAAATTTACGATTTCAAGGCAAATAACCGATCAGAAAACACCACGACTGTGCGCACATTTGAGATCGCGAAACCAGATTTTCTGTGATTGCCAAGCCATATTGCATTGGATATAGCAACGCCCATGACACAGACATCAAATCATCCCGAATTGCCCGCAGAAATCGCGCGTCGCCGCACATTTGCGATTATTTCGCATCCTGACGCCGGAAAAACCACCCTGACCGAAAAATTTCTGTTGTTCGGCGGGGCCATCCAAATGGCAGGCCAAGTCCGCGCCAAAGGCGAAGCGCGGCGCACACGGTCCGATTTTATGCAGATGGAAAAAGACCGCGGCATTTCCGTCAGTGCATCCGCCATGTCATTTGATTTTCTGGATTATCGGTTCAATCTGGTCGACACCCCCGGTCACAGTGATTTTTCCGAAGACACATACCGCACCCTGACCGCTGTGGATGCCGCCGTGATGGTCATTGATGGCGCCAAAGGTGTCGAAAGCCAGACACGCAAACTGTTCGAAGTGTGCCGCCTGCGCGACCTGCCCATTTTGACATTTTGTAACAAAATGGACCGCGAAAGCCGTGATACATTCGAAATTATCGATGAAATCCAAGAAAACCTAGCGATTGATGTCACACCCGCCAGCTGGCCAATTGGCGTTGGCGCCGATTTTATTGGGTGTTATGATATGCTGCGCGATCGGTTGGAATTGGTAGACCGCGCAGACCGCAATCGCGTCGCTGATAGCATCGAAATCAATGGGTTGGACGACCCGAAACTTGCCGAACATGTTCCACCACATTTGCTGGAAAAACTGCAAGAAGAAATTGAAATGGCCCGCGAATTGCTGCCAACACTAGACCCGCAATCGGTTCTTGAGGGGCATATGACACCCATTTGGTTCGGCTCTGCCATCAATTCCTTTGGCGTCAAAGAATTGATGCATGGCATTGGCACCTATGGCCCAGTTCCACAGCCCCAATCTGCCACCCCGCGCCAGATCAGTCCTGACGAAACCAAAGTCACGGGCTTTGTGTTCAAAGTGCAGGCAAACATGGATCCAAAACACCGTGACCGCGTGGCCTTTGTCCGATTGGCATCAGGGCATTTCAAACGCGGAATGAAATTGACCCATGTTCGGTCGAAAAAACCAATGGCGATTTCAAATCCGGTTCTGTTCCTAGCCTCGGATCGGGAATTGGCCGAAGAGGCCTGGGCCGGCGACATCATCGGCATTCCAAACCATGGTCAGTTGCGCATTGGCGACACCCTGACCGAAGGCGAAGCGCTGCGTGCAACCGGTATCCCGTCCTTTGCGCCGGAATTGTTGCAAACCTGTCGTGCGGGCGACCCGATGAAAGCAAAGCACTTGGAAAAGGCGTTGATGCAGTTCGCCGAAGAAGGTGCTGCTAAGGTGTTCAAACCCACCTTTGGATCGGGCTTTATCGTTGGCGTTGTCGGTGCGTTGCAATTTGAAGTGTTAGCCAGCCGAATTGAACTGGAATATGGCCTGCCCGTCCGATTTGAACCATCGCAATTTACATCTGCACGGTGGATCAACGGCGACAAAGTGGCCTGTGAAAAATTCGCGGCCGCGAACAAACAACATATCGCAACCGACAATGACGGTGACATGGTTTTCCTGACACGTTTGCAGTGGGATATCGATCGTGTCGAACGGGACTATTCTGATATTACGCTGTCAGCGACCAAAGAAATGATGGTCTAAGCCGTCTGCGCCACCACCCAAAGGCGCAGAGCCAGACGTACATAAGGCATTGGTTGACCTCGTGCATATTTTTCTATATGCACACCACACAACAGGCATGGCCTGACCATAGGTAATTCTCGGGCGTCACCAGTCCGGTTGTAACGGATAAAAATGACAAAGTTCACAGACCTAAATCTGAACCCGAAAATACTAAAAGCGATCGAAGACGCGGGATACGAAACCCCTACCCCCATCCAAGCTGGTGCAATACCTGCCGCGATTGAGGGCAAAGATGTTTTGGGCATCGCACAGACCGGCACCGGCAAAACCGCCAGCTTTACACTGCCAATGATCCATATGTTGGCGCGCGGACGTGCGCGCGCACGGATGCCGCGGTCCTTGGTATTGTGCCCGACACGCGAATTGGCCGCACAGGTCGCAGAAAATTTCGACACCTACACCAAGCATCTTAAGCTGACCAAAGCGTTGCTGATCGGTGGTGTCAGCTTTAAAGAGCAAGACATGCTGATCGACAAGGGTGTCGACGTATTGATCGCGACCCCTGGACGTTTGCTAGACCATTTTGAGCGTGGCAAATTGCTGTTGACGGGCGTTCAGATTATGGTCGTCGACGAAGCCGACCGTATGCTGGATATGGGTTTTATTCCCGATATTGAACGTATTTTTGGCCTTACTCCGTTCACGCGTCAAACGCTGTTTTTCTCGGCAACGATGGCGCCTGAAATTGAACGGATCACCAATACATTCCTATCCGCACCAACACGTGTCGAAGTGGCCCGCCAAGCCACAGCATCAGAAAATATCGCCCAAGGCGTTATCATGCTGCAAGCATCACGAAGAGATCGTGAAGCCAGCGAAAAACGCAAAACGCTGCGTGCCTTAATCGATATGGAAGGGGATGCCTGCACAAATGCGATCATTTTCTGTAATCGTAAAACAGATGTCGACATCTGCGCAAAGTCGCTGAACAAATACGGCTATCAAGCTGCGCCAATTCATGGCGATTTGGATCAATCGTTGCGGACCAAAACCCTAGATGATTTTCGAGAAGGCAAATTGCGTTTTCTGGTGGCCTCGGACGTGGCCGCACGGGGGCTAGATGTTCCATCGGTTAGCCATGTGTTTAACTTTGACGTTCCCGGCCATGCCGAGGACTATGTGCACCGGATCGGTCGCACAGGCCGTGCAGGCCGTTCAGGCAAGGCATTTATGATATGTTCAAAGCGCGACGAAAAGGCATTGGCCGCTGTCGAGGCGTTGATTAACAAAGAAATCCCACGCGTCGAGAACCCGAACAAAAGCGAACCAGAGCCGCAAAAGCAGCCTGAGCAGCAAACGCAAAAACAACACAAGCACGAGCCAAAGCCAGACGCGACACAGGATAAACCCAAAGAGCGTTCAGCGCGTACGCGCAATCCATCGGCGGCACGCGACAGAAAACCCAATCATGGTGACAATAAAATTGTGGGTATGGGCGATCATCTGCCAAGCTTTATTGCACTAAGTTTCGACGAACGGCGCGCCGGTTAATACAAAAGGCACGGATTTTGCATAACTTTGCACCATGACAGGTGCAAAGGATAATGGTTTATGCAAAATACTGCCAAGTTACAGATGGATACGGCGCTAAAGCTGGCTGCGGAATTGGGTCTAATGACCCAAATTTACAATAATAGACTGGCCCAATTGCTGCGTGGACATGATGTAACCTATCCACAATATGTCATTTTGAACCATATTCTATCATGTGGCCCCAAAGGAGCATCAATCAGTCAAATTGCAGACGCTGTTGAGGTTTTGCAACCTGCTGTCACGAAAACTGTCAAAAAATTCACAGCTGTGAGCTATGTTCAAATTCAAGGCGTTGAGGCTGATAAGCGTTCAAAGCGCGTTTTTATAACACCACAGGGGGCCGGTTTCATCGGTCGCCTACAGGCCGAATTAATGCCCGATGTGTTGACATGTTTTCAGGACTGGGACGAAAGCCGGCTAAACAACTTTGCCCATGACCTAACTGCATTTAGAATGTTTTTGGAAACAAACCGCGTCTAGCCGATTGATGCCTTACATCAAGCGGCTGATAATGACGGTAACTTCTGGTTTTTTCCCGATTTCTGTCTGACAGGTTTGACGCGTCTGGCGCTTCAAGCGGTCTTCCAACTTGTCATCATCTGTAATCGTGGCAGACCCTGCGCGCCCGATTGCCTGGCTCAGGTCTTCTTCTAATGCGTCAACCAGCGATGCGTTGGACCGCCCTGTTTCCGGCAATCCCATCGTATCACACCACGGTTCACCCAACAGTTCATCATCTTCGTCCAAAATGATCGAAACTGTCACATGCCCATTTAATGCCATACGAATACGATCGCGAACAATCCCATCGAACGCGCCATATTGCGTGGATCCGTCCAGATAACGGCGCCCAGTATCGACATATTCGGCGACCTTGGTACCGCCATCTAAAATTTCAATCATCATTCCGTTGACGCAGACAACGGATGGAATGCCTGCTTCGTTCGCCAGTTTGGCATGTTCACGCAAATGGCGATGTTCCCCATGCATCGGGATAATCAAATCTGGTTTGACCAAAGCATGCATTTGTTGCAAATCCGGACGGTTTGCATGGCCCGATACGTGATAACGGCCATTGCTGTCATCAACAATATCGACGCCTTTTTCAGACAGCTGGTTCATGATGCGGATAACACCACGTTCATTGCCCGGGATCGTTTTTGACGAAAACAGAAACAAATCGTTTTCTTTCAACGTCATGCCCATGAATTTACCATTTGCCAACTGCGCGGTTGCAGCGCGGCGTTCGCCTTGGCTGCCTGTCACCAACAGCATCAGGTTTTCGCGCGGAATATTGACCGCATCTTCGGGACTGACAACATTTGGGAAATCAGATAAAACACCCGTTGCGATCGATGCCTCAATCATGCGGCGCATTGCGCGACCCATCAAACAGATTGACCGCCCTGCCCGCGCACCGGCATCCGCCAGTGTTTTGACGCGTGCGACGTTTGATGCAAATGTCGTTGCCACGACCATCGCAGGCGCGCTGGCAACCAACGCTTCGATGTCAGGCCCCAAAACAGATTCCGAACGTCCCGCATGCGGGGTAAAGATATTCGTGCTGTCACAAATCAAGGCTTTCACGCCGCCCTGCGCAACCGAAGCCCACAGATCAGGATCAAAGGGTTCGCCAACAATCGGCGACGGATCAAGTTTGAAATCGCCTGTGTGTATCAACCGCCCTTTGGGGGTATCGATCACCAATGCGCTGCTTTCGGGAATGGAATGCGACATTGGCAAGAAACCAACGGAAAATGGCCCCGCTTTCGTCACAGCAGGCCATGCTGATACAGTTTTAAAGGCTTGTTCCGAATGCCCAGCGTCCGCAAGTTTGTGGCGCCCCAAATGCGCTGTGAAAGCACGTCCATAAATCGGCGCACCAAGTTCGCCCCATAGATGGCCAATGGCACCAATGTGGTCTTCGTGTGCGTGGGTGATGAATATCGCCTCAATCTGATTGCGGCGTTCTTTTAGCCATGAAATATCGGGCAGGATTAGATCAACACCAGGCGTGGTGTCCATGTCTGGAAATGTGACGCCTAAATCAACCACGATCAGACGTTCCTTGCCTGCAGGTCCATAGCCGTAAACATAGGCATTCATCCCAATTTCACCGGCACCACCCAGGGGCAAATAAATTAGTCGATCAGCGGTCATTCTTTATCCGTTCAATTTGTTATAATCATGGATCAAACGCAATCCATGCATGGTCAGGTCATCCTGATAGGCGTCAAATACGTTATCAGCCGCGTCAAACAATGGGGCCAATCCCCCAGTTGCAATCACGCGCATCGGTTTATCGTGTTCTGCCTTGATACGGGTGCATATCTCTTTAATCAAGCCGATATAGCCCCAAAACACACCTGATTGCATACAGGCGACAGTATTCGTACCAATTACGTTTAGGGGTTTGCCGATATCAACGTGCGGCAACGCGGCCGCGGCCTGATGTAGGGCAGATAATGACAAATTCACACCAGGGGCAATAACGCCGCCAATATAGGCGCCATCTTGATCAACCACGTCAAATGTCGTCGCCGTGCCAAAGTCAACGACAACCAAATTGCCGCCGAATAAATCAAAACCTGATACCGTATTTACCAAGCGATCTGGCCCCACTGACGTGCCATCGTCGACGCGAACATCACAGGGCAGCAAACAATCAGGTTTGCCCACCACCAAGGGGCGCGTGCCAAAATATCGATCTGCAAGAACGCGCAAGTTAAACACAACCCGTGGAACCGTCGATGAAATCACAACATCCGTGATCTGCGCAGATATCTTGTTCAATGACATCAGCGTGCTAAGCCAGACAAAATATTGATCCGCCGTGCGTTGATGTTCCGTCGCCGTACGCCAGGTCGCAATAAATTCCTGTCCGTCCCAGATCGAAAAAACTGTGTTTGTGTTCCCACAATCAATTGCCAACAGCATCAGTGTCGTCCTTAAAAAATACATCCGCAGCAGCAATGACGTGCCGCCCTTGTGCATTGTGTAAAACCAATTGCCCGTCCAAATCAATGGTATCAAAGCGACCGGTGATTGTCTGCTTAACAGTTTTTGCCGTAATTTGTTCACCCAAACGTGCTGCACGCGCCAACCATGCATCGCGTATCGCAGAAAATCCATGGGTTACAAATTGGGTTTCAAAATATGCGTAGCTTGCTGCCAAAGCATCAAGAAAATCTTGTGGCGAAACGGTCATGCCCAATTCAGACAGAACGGAAACAGGCCGCAATGCCTGTGGTTCCAATCGGTCGGTCGCAGGTGTGTTTAACAAATTCACCCCGATGCCAATTGCTAACCCTGGGGATTGCCCGTTGCGTGGCAAGGTTTCCAGCAAAATACCAGCCAACTTAGACCCATTTAGCAAAACATCATTTGGCCATTTCAATGTAAACACATCGGACCGACGCGTTAACAGCGTCAGCGCATCATATAACGCCAACGATGCGACAAACGACCGTAGGGCCAATTGATGCGCCGGCTGATCGGGTATCAATACCAAAGTTGCGGCAAAATTCCCGTCAGGGTCTGACCACGGGCGGCCACGACGGCCCCGCCCCTGTGTTTGACGCAGACCTAAAATCCAGGTGGGTCGTGTGATTGAACCTATGATGCGACCAGCTTCGGCGTTGGTGCTGTCCACTTGAGGCAGCACCCGCCGATCATAGGTCTGTGGAAATTTATTGGACAAGTGTTGCTGCCGCCGCCATCGCGGCATTATCGACACCAAACAGTTTCACGGCAATACCAGCAATCATAATAACGGCCGTCGCCATTAGCATCGTGGTCAAAACGGGCGTACTGCGATGATCCAATGCGTCCTCTTGGGACTGACCAAAAAACATCAAAAATACAATACGCAGATAGTAGTACGCACCAATCACCGAAGCAATGACACCCGCAATCGCAAGCCAAGCCAAGTCAGCATCTAATGCAGCTTGCAATACTTTAAGCTTACCAAAGAAGCCAACGGCAGGTGGTAGTCCCGCAAGGCTGACAAGCAAAACCAGCATTGCAATCGCTTTGGCCGGTGCGGTGCGTGACAACATATTAAACGCCGAAATTGAGGTCACGGGCTGTCCGTCCTTTTCCATGCTTAGGATAAAGGCAAAGGTACCAATGTTCATTGTCACATAGATCGCCATATACAACAGCATTGCTTGGACACCAAACATAGTGCCAGATGCCAATCCCATCAACGCATACCCCATATGCGCAATGGACGAATACGCCATCAATCGTTTGATATCCGTTTGTCCAATCGCAGCAAAGGCGCCCAAGAACATAGACAAGACCGACAGCAAAATCACGACCTGTTGCCATTGTGCTGTGACACTGCCGAATGCGTCATGCACGACACGGGCAAACAATGCCATTGCCGCCACTTTCGGTGCTGTCGCAAAGAATGCTGTGACAGGTGTGGGCGATCCTTCATAGACGTCAGGTGTCCACATGTGGAACGGCACGGCCGACACTTTGAATGCCAGGCCAGAAACGACCAATACCAAACCGATCAACATTCCAATCGATCCGCCATCATGCGCGGCGGCTGCGATGCCTGCAAAATCTGTGGTTCCAGAGAAACCGTAAACCAAGGACGCACCATATAACAGCAAACCAGATGACAGCGCACCAAGGACAAAATACTTCATCCCTGCTTCGGTCGACTTGACGCTGTCACGACGGAACGACGCGACCACGTATAGTGCCAAAGACTGCAGTTCCAATCCCATGTACAATGACATCAAGTTGCCCGCAGACACCATCATCATCATTCCGACAGCTGCCAATGCAATCAAAATGGGATATTCGAATTTCAACAATCCACGGCGCGTCATGTATTCTTGTGACATGATCAAGACAGCGGCGGCGGATAGCAAAATTGTAACCTTGGCAAAACGTGCAAAACCGTCGTTTACAAACATTCCGTTAAAGGCAGTCGTGTTTCCTGTTATTCCAGACACCCAAAGACCAACCACCAAAAACAGGCCCGCGGTGACCCACGTCAAGATTGGGGCCAACTTATCTTGGCGGGTATACACTGCCACCAACAAGGCAACCATTGCGTAAACTGAAATAACGATTTCCGGCAGAATAATATTCAAATCGGCTTGGACCATTGTCCCAGTCTCCCGTTAATGTGCTGCAGCCTGAGCTGCTGGCAGGATGTCAGCAGCCGCAAGGGCGGTGTTATAGTTTTGGACCAACGCTTCTACGGATGGGCCAATGATATCTAAGGCAAGTGCAGGATAGATCCCAAGGATCAGTGTCATCGCCACCAAAGGTGCAAATATTGCACGTTCGCGGCCTGTCATATCTGTGATCGAACGCAAGGATTCCTTGATCAAATCCCCCATGACCACACGGCGATACAACCATAGCGCATAGGCCGCGGACAAGATAACGCCAGATGTCGCAAATGCCGCAACCCATGTGTTGACTTGGAAAATCCCCATCAGGGTCAAAAATTCACCAATAAACCCAGACGTCCCAGGAAGTCCGACGTTTGCCATGGTAAAGAACATGAAAATCATCGCATAGGCTGGCATACGATTGACCAGTCCGCCATAGGCATCGATTTCACGGGTATGCATGCGATCGTAAATCACACCCACACACAAAAACAAAGCGCCGGAAATAAAGCCGTGGCTTAGCATTTGGAAAATTGCACCATCGATACCTTGCTGGTTTGCAGCAAAGATACCCATTGTCACATAGCCCATATGCGCAACCGATGAATAGGCGATCAGTTTTTTCATGTCCTCTTGGACCAAGGCGACCAAGGATGTGTAAACAATCGCAATCGCCGACATCCAGAACACCAGATCCGCCATAACAGCCGAGCCAACAGGGAACATCGGCAGGCTAAAGCGCAAGAAACCATAGCCGCCCATTTTCAACAGGATCGCAGCCAGAACCACTGACCCCGCCGTTGGCGCCTGAACGTGCGCATCGGGCAGCCAGGTATGGACGGGCCACATTGGCATTTTTACAGCAAAACTTGCAAAAAACGCCAAGAACAACAGTGTCTGCAATCCGCCGACCACATGGATCCCCAAGACCTCAAAGGAATCTGATGCGAAATTTGTCGTCATCAATGTCGGAATGTCGGATGTCTGTGCAATGAAATACATCGTAATCATCGCAATCAGCATCAAAACGGACCCAAGCAGTGTGTACAAGAAGAATTTGAACGACGCATAGATTCTGTTCTTGCCGCCCCAGATCCCAATAATCAGGAACATCGGGATCAAACCTGCTTCAAAGAACAGATAGAACAAGAACAGATCCAAGGCCATGAACACGCCCAATATCAGCGTTTCAAGCACAAGGAAGGCGATCATATATTCTTTGACACGGTGCGACACATCCCAAGACGCATAAATGACCAAAGGCATCATGAATGTTGTGAGCAGCACAAACAAAACGCTGATGCCGTCTACACCCATTTTATATTGCAACCCAAGGATCCAGTCCGCCGTTTCGACCATCTGGAACCCTGTATTTTGGGAATCGAATTGCGCCAAGATAAACAAAGACAGCAAAAATGTTGCACTGGTTGCAATCAATGCAAACCGTTTTGCGACCAAATCAGCAGCCGCGTCCTGACCACGCGCCAAAACCATCAAGATCAGCGCAGCCAGAGCAGGCACAAATGTGACAATGGAAAGAAGATGGTTATCCATATCAGTGTGCTCCTCCGCTGAAGCTCATCCAAGTGATTAGAACGACAATGCCAATGACCATGGCAAAGGCATAGGTAAAGATATAGCCAGACTGCGCACGGCCGGCCAAACGTGTCAGGAACGGAACGATGCCCATTGCAATTCCGTTAATGGAACCGTCAATGGTTTGTGTATCGCCGCGTTTCCATAAAAACCGTCCCAGCGCCATTGCAGGTTTGACAAATATCGCATCATAGATTTCGTCGAAATACCATTTGTTCAACAAAAACAGATACAATGGCCGCTGCGTTTCCGCCAATTTCTTGGGCATTTCCGGATTCCAGATATAGAACCAAAGCGCCATGACAAACCCGATTACCATTGCAATGAACGGGCTGACTTTGACCCATTTAGGGGCGTGGTGCGCATCATCCATAACGTGGTTGTCGGGGTGCATGAAAATCGCGCCCTTTGGGGCAACGCCAATGGCGGCATGATCGTCGCCATGCGATGCTGTATCCGTTCCATGCCCTTCGGCCACAGCCTCGGCATGGGTGGGGATCCCAAAGAATTTGTTTACGCTGTCATGATCCCCAAAGAAGCTGTTGAACCAGATCATCCCTGAAAATACTGCGCCCAAACCCAATACACCCAAGGGGATCAACATAACCATTGGGCTTTCATGCGCATGTTCATGCGTATGTTTGTCGCCACGCGGTGCGCCGTAGAAGGTCAGGAAAATCAAACGCCAGCTGTAGAATGATGTAAACAGCGCGGCGATCACCAACATCCAGAACGCATAACCACCTGCGGTGCCTGCCCATGCGCTTTCGATCACGGCGTCTTTGGACAAGAAACCGGCGAAACCGAAATGTGTCAGCGGAATACCAACACCTGTAATGGCCAAGGTGCCAATCATCATCGCCCAATAGGTATAGGGGATTTTATGGCGCAGACCGCCGTAATTTCGCATATCCTGTTCATGGTGCATCGCATGGATCACAGACCCTGCACCAAGGAACAACATCGCCTTGAAAAATGCGTGTGTAAACAGGTGGAACATGGCCACGGAATACACACCAACACCGGCTGCGACAAACATATAGCCCAGCTGCGAACAGGTCGAATAGGCAATCACACGTTTGATATCGTTTTGCACCAACCCAACGGTGGCCGCAAAAAACGCCGTTGTTGCGCCCAAGAACGTGACAAAGGCCATCGCCTCTGGCGCATATTCCATCAGGGGCGACATACGGCTGACCAAAAATACCCCCGCAGTCACCATGGTTGCGGCGTGGATCAACGCCGATACCGGTGTCGGACCCTCCATCGCGTCAGGCAACCATGTGTGCAGGATCAACTGGGCTGATTTACCCATCGCACCCACGAACAGCAAAAATGCCAACAGGTTCGCAGCGTTCCATTCCGTCCATAGGAAATGCAGCTGCATATCCGCCAGTTTCGGTGCATAGGCAAAGATATCATCAAATTTGACGCTGCCCGTCAGATAGAACAGACCAAAAATCCCCAAGGCAAAGCCGAAATCACCCACGCGGTTGACAACGAACGCTTTGATCGCCGCGGCGTTTGCAGATGGTTTTTTATAGTAAAACCCAATCAACAGATAGGATGCAACGCCCACGCCTTCCCATCCGAAAAACATTTGAACCAAATTGTCGGATGTCACCAACATCAACATGGCAAATGTAAAGAATGACAGATACGCGAAAAATCGGGCGCGATAGCTTTCATCATGGGTCCAATTGTCGTCATGCGCCATATAGCCAAAGCTATAGAGGTGGACCAAGGCCGACACCGACGTCACAACAATCAGCATAATGGCGGTCATACGGTCCAAACGGATCGACCAATCGGTGGACAAAGCGCCCGATTCAATCCAGCGCAGGATCTGAATGTGCTGTGTTTCGCCGTCAAACCCAAGAAACACAATCCAGCTAAGCGCGGCGGCCAAAAACAACAGGCTGGTGGTCAGGATCTGTGCGCCCCGTTCACCGATAATGCGCCAAGCAAAGCCGCCAATAATTGCGCCAACCAATGGGGCAAATAGGATGATCTTTTCCATGTCTTTACCCCTTCATCACGTTGACGTCTTCGACGGCAATCGTACCACGGTTCCGGAAGAAGCTGACCAAAATCGCCAGACCAATCGCGGCCTCGGCGGCAGCAACGGTCAAGACGAACAGCGTGAACACCTGCCCCACCAAGTCGCCCAGATAACTGGAAAATGCGACCAAGTTGATGTTCACTGCCAGCAACATCAGTTCAATCGACATCAGCAGGATGATGACGTTCTTCCGGTTCAGGAAGAGCCCAAAGATACCAATGACAAACAGCGTTGCCGCGACTGTCAGGTAGTGTTCTAAACCAATCATTTTAACCTCGGTTCCCGTGTTATATCCGATAGGTGGCTTACAGCCCCTGCCCCGGTTTTACGTCTTTCAATTCCATCGCTTTGGCTGGATCGCGATACATTTGTGCCAAAATATTTTGACGTTTTACATCTTTGCGGTGACGCAATGTCAGAACAATTGCACCCACCATCGCAACCAGCAAAATCAATCCTGCCAGTTGGAACAATAGGAAATACTGATCATACAAAATCAATCCTAATGCAGCCGTGTTATGTTCATCAGCAGGCGTGATCGCCGCACGCGCCGATTGCGCCGTATCCGCAAATTCCCATGCGCCAAAGGCCATGGCCAGCTGCATCAACAACACCACACCAATCAACAGTGCCAGCGGCATATATTGCGCCATTTCTGCCTTAAGCTCTGCAAAGTCGACATCAAGCATCATGACCACAAACAAGAACAAAACCGCAACCGCACCGACATAAACAATGACCAGCAACATTGCGACGAATTCTGCACCCAGCAAGACGAACAAACCGGCCGATGACAAAAAGGCCAAAATCAACCACAGCACAGAATGGACCGGATTGCGGCTGATTACCGTAAACAGGCCCCCAGTAATGGTGCACAGCGCGAACAAATAGAACGCAAAGGTTACAACGCTCATGTGTCTTTTTCCTCTTTGTCTTCCATGACTTCCTGGGCCAACTGCATGGACCGTGTCATAGCGGGTAAACCTGCAAACATCGACATTTGGCCGATTGTTTCGATAATCTCTTGTTTGTGTGCCCCAGCCTCTAACAGGTGTTTCACTGTTTGACGCAGGGCGGCATCATTTTGCGCACCTTGGATGGTCAAACCCGCCAAGGTCAGCAAAAGACGTGTTTTTGCATCCAACCCATCTTTGTTAAAGGCATTGCCGAAATACATTTCCATGACCTCTTTGGGCATGGTCGGCCACATTGCTTCGAAACCTTTGGGGGAAAATGTTTCAAGCGCAGGATTAATGGATTTCACCATATCCTGTGCCGCTTGAATCATATCCTGAAATGGGTTTTTTGCGTCGCTCATCGGTAGGGTGCATCCATTTCCAAATTGCGGGCAATTTCCGATTCCCAGCGATCGCCATTCTCTAACAACTTTTCTTTGTTATAAAACAGCTCTTCGCGGGTTTCGGTCGAAAATTCGAAATTCGGACCTTCGACAATCGCATCAACAGGGCATGCCTCTTGGCAGAAGCCGCAGTAGATACATTTCGTCATATCAATGTCATACCGTGTGGTCCGGCGGCTGCCGTCTTCACGCGGTTCGGCGTCGATTGTGATCGCTTGGGCTGGACAGACCGCTTCGCACAACTTGCAGGCAATGCAGCGTTCTTCGCCATTGGGATAGCGACGCAGCGCATGTTCACCGCGAAAACGTGGGCTGATTGGGCCCTTTTCATGGGGATAGTTCAACGTAGCTTTGGGGGCAAAGAAATACTTTAATCCCAATTTCATACCGACCCAGAAATCCTGTAACAGGAAATATTTGGCGGCACGTGTGTAATCGATCTGCGCCATATTACCCTCCGATCATCCAACGGGCATAGGCGCCGCCGAACAGTTCAAATTTCGCCATAAAGGCCACGAATACGACCCAGATCAATGAAAATGGCAAGAATACTTTCCATCCCAATCGCATCAACTGGTCATAGCGATAGCGTGGTGTAATCGCCTTAACCATCGCAAAGATAAAGAAGAAGAACGCCATTTTGCCGACCATCCACAACGCCCCGTCTGGGATGCCAGGAATTGGTGACAACCAACCGCCGAAAAACAGCAGTGATGTCAGCGCACACATCAGGAAAATTGCGATGTATTCCCCCGCCATGAACAGCAAGAATGGGGTGGATGAATATTCCACTTGGTATCCAGCCACCAGTTCAGATTCCGCCTCGGGCAAATCGAACGGTGGGCGGTTCGTTTCAGCCAAAGCCGAAATAAAGAACAAAAACACCATTGGGAAATGTGGCAACCAATACCAGCTAAAGAAACCGTAATCCCCATCCTGCGCACGAACGATATCGCCAAAGTTCATAGATCCTGTGGAAATAATTACGCCGATAATGATCAAGCCAATCGAAACTTCGTAAGAAATCATTTGCGCAGCAGAGCGCAGCGATCCCAAAAACGGGTATTTCGAATTCGATGCCCAACCGCCCATGATCACGCCATAAACCTCAAGCGAGGAAACGGCAAAGACATACAAAATGGCCACGTTAATGTCTGACAATACCCAGCTGTCATTGAATGGAATAACTGCCCAAGCGATCATTGCCAAAACAAACGATGTCATCGGCGCCAACATAAAGACTGTTTTGTCAGCCCCCGCCGGTACGACAACTTCTTTCACGATATATTTCAAGGCATCAGCAACGGTCTGTAGCAGACCAAAGGCCCCCACCACGTTTGGTCCACGGCGCATTTGGACAGCAGCCCAAACTTTGCGGTCGCCATAGACCAAAAACAGCAGGCTAATCATTACGAATGCGACCACAGCTAAAACCTGTGCCACGATAATCAGGGCCATTCCGCCCGTTGTATTTAGGAAATCAGCCATCGGTCCTCACACCATTGGTATTTCGTTTAATTTGCAGCTGTCTGCGACAACCTCTGCATCTAATGTTTTCAGGCCATTCGGTAGGCCTGCAGACACTGTGTAAACAGCATCGGCATTCCAGCGAACACCGTCACGTCCAACACGGGTTCGTACATGACGTGCGAACCCAAAACCGCGGATCAGTGTATATTGCGCAGCGGCACATTTTGCATAATCTTCGACCGCTTTTGCATTGTCAGTACCGCTAAGCGTGACGTGAAATTGCACCAAATCCGATGTCAACAGCTTGGTCTGTGGGCCAAGATATCGGATCGTTTCAGCACGTGCCGTTTCAGATTGCATAGCTTGACAGCCCGCAACAAACAATGTCGCGGCGCAGGCCAAACATGCTATCAAAAACGTATCGGTCATCACTCTGCTGCCACCTTGTGCCCACGCGATTTGGCATTTGCCGACAGTTCGGCCATCAGGCTAGAGGCCCGAGCAATCGGATTGGTCAGATAAAAGTCAGTCACAGCATTCTTAAAGGATGCATCACCCAATTTATCTGTGGCTTCTAAAACCCACGCGTTTTCTGCAATCTCGTCGATCTGGGCCAGATGCGGAACCTCTGCGACCAAGGCCTGACGCAGTTGTGCCAAACTGTCATAGGCCAAGGTTGTGTCCAATTCAGCTGACAACGCCCGCAAGATGGCCCAGTTTTCCTTGGCCTCACCAGGGGCAAAGCCTGCACGCATGGCCAGTTGTGGGCGACCTTCGGTATTTACAAACAGACCGTTTTCTTCGGTATAGGCGGCACCTGGCAGGATGATATCTGCGCGATGCGCCCCACGGTCACCATGTGAGCCCTGATAAATCACGAATGCGCCAGCATCGATTTCAACTTCGTCAGCGCCAAGGTTATAGATGACATCAGCCCCGTCAATCGCAGCATGCAAACCGCCAGTCGTCACAGCACCAATGTCCATTGCACCGACGCGGGACGCAGCCGTGTGCAAGATCATCAATTTGGATTTGGTCTCCTCAGCCAATTGCATCGCTGCGGCCAGTACGGCGGCACCGTCTGCTTCGCGCAGCGCGCCTTGGCCAACGATCACGATGGATGGTGCGTCCAGCACGGCATCGTGTGTTTTGCCCAGCAGCCCAGCCAAAGCGGCACGATCAGTGCCCACATGCGCATAGTCATAGGTCAGATCTGCGGCCTCGCCAACCAAACCGACCTGCGCGCCATTGGCCCAAGCACGGCGGATGCGTGCGTTCAAAACAGGCGCTTCATCACGGGGGTTTGTGCCGATCAGTTGGATGAATTTCGCGCTGTCAATATCTTCGATCGTTGCGGTTCCGACATAGCCCGAACGGTTGCCAGCGGGCAAACGCGCGTTGTCTACGCGGCATTCCACATTGCCACCCAATCCAGTGACCAATTGTTTCAACGCAAATGCAGCCTCGACCGACACCAGATCACCAATCAAACCAGCAACCTTTTTGCCCTTGATCGCGGCAGCGGCGGCGGCGGCCAATGCCTCGCCCCATGACGCTTTGCGCAGTTTGCCGTTTTCACGGATGTAAGGCGTGTCCAAGCGCTGGCGGCGCAGGCCATCCCAAACGAAACGCGTTTTGTCAGAAATCCATTCTTCGTTCACGCCATCATGATTGCGTGGCAAAATGCGCATGACTTCGCGGCCTTTGGTATCTACGCGGATGTTGGATCCCAGCGCATCCATCACATCGATTGTTTCCGTCTTGGTCAATTCCCATGGACGCGCGGTAAAGGCATAGGGTTTCGATGTCAGCGCCCCAACAGGACACAGATCAATAATGTTGCCCTGCAGGTTACTGTCCAGCGTTTCGTTCAGATAGCTGGTGATTTCGGAATCCTCGCCACGGCCCGTTTGACCCATCTGGGTGATGCCCGCAACCTCGGTCGTGAAACGCACACAACGTGTACATGAAATACACCGTGTCATTGTGGTGGCAACTAGTGGTCCCAAATCCAAATCGGTGCTGGCCCGCTTGATTTCGTTGTAGCGGCTATCCGCCATCCCATAGGCCATGGCCTGATCCTGCAGATCGCATTCACCGCCCTGGTCACAAATCGGACAATCCAACGGGTGGTTGATCAGCAGAAATTCCATCACGCCTTCGCGCGCCTTTTTCACCATGGGTGAATTGGTTTTGACGACGGGCGGCTGGCCTTCGGGGCCGGGGCGCAGATCGCGCACCTGCATTGCACAGGATGCAGCAGGCTTGGGCGGGCCGCCCACAACTTCGACCAGACACATGCGACAGTTGCCCGCAATGGACAGACGTTCATGGTAACAAAAACGCGGCACTTCTATACCGGCCTCTTCGCAGGCTTGGATCAGGGTCATGGCCCCGTCTACTTCGACTTCGTGCCCGTCGATGATGATTTTGCGTAGGTCTGTCATCGCTCTCACTTTGTTTTGCGCCGCAGCTGTGTGCGGGGTGTTGTGTGTTCAACTTTAATTCGGATCGGGCGCAATTCGGCCCGCACTGGCAGCAATGCTGCCAAAATGTTTGAAATGATCATGCTTAGCGTTTTCATGTGCGGCAGGCTCCTTTCAGGATCAGGTCGCCGTTTTCAATCACGGGCGCATCTGCATCGGGGCTGATCACCCAATCCACGTCTGATGTACCGTAGGTCCGCACGCAATAAACCGTTGACCGCCAGCGCCCCGCTTCGCGCGCACCTGCCAGTGATTTTGCTGCGTTTGCGACCACGATATCAAACGCCTTGGGGTTCGTTTTTGAAATCGTAATCTTGGATGAAAAGCGCATGCCATCAAACAGCGGATCGTTTTCAGTTTCGATCCGTCCACAGGCCGTTACCGCAGCCAAAATGGATATGAGGCCAACAAATTTCATCACTATTCCGCCGCCATCGCGCCACTGCGCCCTGACTGTGTTGCTTTGATCCGGTCCTCGATCTCTTCTCGGAAATTGCGGATCAAACCCTGGATCGGCCAAGCGGCCGCATCGCCCAAGGCACAGATTGTGTGGCCTTCGACCTGCTTGGTCACATCCCACAGCATGTCAATTTCTTCCAACGATGCCTCGCCTTTGACCAGACGATCCATGACGCGCATCATCCAACCGGTGCCTTCGCGGCACGGGGTACATTGACCGCAGCTTTCGTGTTTATAGAATTTGGACAAACGCCAGATTGCTTTGATCATATCGACGGAATTATCCATCACAATCACCGCAGCGGTGCCCAGACCGGATCCCAAATCACCGCGCAGGTAATCGAAATCCATAATCGCATCGCGCATTTTGTCGCCACGCACACAAGGAACCGATGACCCCCCCGGAATGACCGCCTGCAAATTATCCCAACCGCCGCGGATACCACCGCAGTGTTTTTCGATCAGCTCTTCGAATGTGATCGACATTGCCTCTTCTACAACGCAGGGGTTGTTGACGTGGCCAGAAATCGCAAACAGCTTTGTACCAGCGTTGTTTTGACGACCAAAGGATGAAAACCATTCCGGACCACGACGCAAAATGGTTGGCGCAACGGCGATGGATTCCACGTTGTTCACAGTCGTTGGGCACCCATATAAACCCGCACCTGCAGGGAACGGTGGCTTCATGCGTGGCATGCCCTTTTTGCCCTCAAGGCTTTCGATCAATGCGGTTTCTTCGCCGCAGATATAGGCGCCCGCACCGTGATGCAGGTACAGATCAAAATCCCAACCGGATTTGGCAGCGTTTTTGCCCAACAGGCCCGCATCGTAACATTCGTCAATCGCGGCCTGCAGCGCCTCTTTTTCGCGGATGTATTCGCCACGGATATAGATATAGCACGCATGTGCATTCATGGCGAATGATGCAATTAACGCGCCCTCAATCAGGGTATGCGGATCATGGCGCATGATTTCGCGGTCTTTACATGTGCCGGGTTCAGATTCATCGGCATTGATCACCAAATATGCTGGGCGACCATCGCTTTCTTTGGGCATGAACGACCATTTCAGACCAGTTGGAAAGCCCGCGCCACCACGGCCACGCAGGCCTGATGCTTTCATCTGGTCCACAATCCAATCACGTCCATTCTGGATGATCTTGGCTGTGCCATCCCAATGGCCACGCGCCATCGCACCCTTAAGGGAGCGGTCATGCATCCCGTAGATATTGGTAAAGATCCGATCCTGATCCTTTAACATCTTGCGATCATCCTTTGTCCGACTGGCGTTTGCGCCAGATTTGAAATGTTACAACCAGCGCCCAAAAGAACGCCGCCAGCGCCAGCAGATCGATCAAAATCACATAGCGACCTGACAAACCCAGTTCTGGCCCAATCCATTGGGCCGCGATCCATATGCACATCGCACCTGCAATAACCAAGCCTACTAATCGGCCCTGCTTTGCTGTGTTCTGTTCTGAATCGCGACCCATTTTTTATCCCCTAGTACACGTCGCCGTCGTCGACGCGTTTGGAAAATTCAGTGTCGCCACCGGCAGCCAATGTTTTGGCTTGGTCGACCCAATTATCGCGACTAACCCGCCCCTTGAACCCTTTCAGGTTTTCATCAACCCATGCGATTTCTGATGCAGTCCACGCTGCAATTTGATCGAAATGGAAAAACCCTAGCGAATTAAGCAACTGTTCCAGCTTTGGCCCAACGCCCTTGATGCGTTTTAGGTCATCGGCCTGCCCATTTCGTGCAGCATCCAGACCAGTTGGCTGCGCAGCGGCCGTTGGTTCAGCTGATACTGGTTCCTCGGCAACGGGTGCAGCCGCGGCTGGTGCGACCACTGGCGCGGCTTCAACCGGCGCAGGTTGTGTTTCAGGTGCAGGTGCAACAGCGGCAGGTTGCACAGGCGATTGCTGTGATGTTTGCGACGGTGTTGTGTGTTCAACGCTGTTTGCGCCCTGCCCATTCAATGGTGCAAGGGGACGACAGAACAACCAGCTCAGCAAGAACCCCAAAACAACAAACACCACGATTGCAAAAAACAGCGATGCAATCCAACCCATTCCCCCAATGACCAGACATAGAATGACAGTCAACAGCGCAGCAAGGGCGGCAAGCCCCCAGCACCAGAATGTACATTTCATTGTTTCGTTTTCATCGGTCATATTATTTCTCCCATGTTTAAAAAGACGTTAGTAAACGTCTCCCTTCTTAACACGAGAAGAGAATTCAGTCATTTCACCTGATGCGAGTACTGTGGCTTGCCCGACCCAATCATCACGCGTTGCGCGTCCTTTGAACCCTTCAAGGTTGTCATCGACCCAGGCTAACTCTTCTGCAGTCCACTTGGCAACTTGATCAAAATGGAAAAAGCCCAAGCTATTCAATAGCTTTTCTAATTTCGGGCCAACGCCCTTAATTTGTTTCAAGTCATCTGCACCCGCTTTGCGTGGTGCTTTCATTGTGCGTGGCTTTTTGGCCGCAGCTGGTGCGACTTTTGCGGTTTTCTTCGGGGAAGCCGCAGTTTTTTTCTGCGCATGTGCCGGTTTTGATGCGGCACGGTCTGCTGATTCTGTCGATTTGGGCGGCGTTGCAGCACGCGCGCCTTTGTCGATCCAAGGGGTCAGCAACGGTACTTCGGTGCCATCAATGCGCTTGACTGTATCACCGATATCAGTGGCCAATTGTACGGACGCGTTGTATTTGGTTTTACCGCTGTCATATTCGGTCAGCGATGTCAGACCCTTTAACGGCTCGGCCGCGTAGCGACCGTTTTGCGGACCGGGTGTTGGCACCTTGCCTGCGGCCAATTCGTCCAAAATCTCGGCAAAGCGTGCAGCGGTCAGATCTTCGTAGTAATCTTTGCCAATTTGAACCATGGGCGCATTGGAACATGATCCCAGACACTCAACCTCTTCCCAGCTGAATTTGCCGTCTGCGGACAATTGATGCGCTTTGTCTGCGATTTTCTCTTTGCAAACGCCAATCAAATCTTCTGCTCCGCAGATCATGCAGGACAATGTACCACAGACCTGAACATGGGCGATGGACCCGACAGGCTGCAATTGGAACATGAAGTAAAATGTCGCAACCTCAAGCACGCGGATATAGGCCATGCCCAGCATGTCGGCTACAGCTTCTATCGCGGGTTTTGATAGCCAGCCTTCTTGTTCTTGCGCGCGCCACAACAATGGGATCACGGCGGATGCTTCACGCCCTTGGGGGTATTTTTTAATCTGCCCTTCGGCCCATGCCAAATTCGCAGGGCTAAAGGCGAAAGTTTCAGGTTGTTCGTGGTGTAGACGGCGCAGCATTAGCGATCAATCTCCCCAAATACGATATCCATTGTCCCGATAATTGCAGCAACGTCAGCCAGCTGATGCCCTTTGGCCATGTGATCCATAGCCTGCAGATGCAGATAGCCCGGCGCGCGCAATTTAGCGCGGTAGGGTTTATTTGTGCCATCGGCAACAAGGTAGACACCGAACTCACCTTTGGGTGCTTCAACGGCGGCATAGACTTCGCCCGCAGGGACATGGAACCCTTCGGTGTATAGTTTGAAATGATGGATCAATGCCTCCATCGAGGTTTTCATATCGCTCCGCTTGGGCGGTGTCAGTTTGCCACGGGCCAAAATATCGCCGGGGCAATCGCGTAGTTTGGCAACCGCTTGGCGAATGATGGATGTGGATTGACGCATCTCCTCCATCCGGACCAGATAACGGTCATAACAGTCGCCGTTTTTGCCAACCGGAATTTGGAAATCAAATTCGTCATAGCATTCATAGGGCTGTGCGCGGCGCAAATCCCATGCCAGACCAGAGCCACGCACCATCACACCGGAAAAGCCGTAGTTCAAAATATCATCTTCGGTCACGACACCAATATCGGCGTTACGCTGTTTGAAAATGCGGTTTTCGGTCAGCAGGTCATCGATATCTTGCAAAATTGCAGGGAATTCGACGGCCCATTGGTCGATGTCATCGATCAAATCATCTGGCAGGTCCTGATGCACCCCACCAGGACGGAAATAGGCTGCGTGCAAACGCGCACCACAGGCACGTTCGTAAAACCCCATTAATTTTTCACGTTCTTCAAATCCCCATAGCGGCGGGGTCAAGGCACCTACGTCCATCGCTTGGGTTGTGACGTTCAACAGGTGGCTTAAAATGCGCCCAATTTCGGAATACAACACGCGGATCAAGGATGCACGGCGCGGAACCTCAACCCCTGTTAGACGTTCAATCGCCAAACACCAAGCATGTTCTTGGTTCATCGGCGCCACGTAATCCAAGCGGTCAAAGTAGGGCAAGTTTTGCAGATAGGTTCTGCTTTCCATCAACTTTTCCGTGCCACGGTGCAGCAGACCAACATGCGGATCGCATCGTTCGACGATTTCACCGTCTAGTTCCAATACCAAACGCAACACACCGTGCGCGGCAGGGTGCTGTGGGCCAAAGTTAATGTTAAAATTACGAATTTTTTGTTCGCCTGTCAGGGCGTCTTCGAAACCTTTTCCACCGTCCATTATTTGGCCCCCTCTTTTTCATCGCCCTTTTCATCGCCGGGCAGGATGTAATTGGCACCTTCCCATGGGCTCATGAAATCGAACTGACGATACTCTTGCACCAACTTGACGGGTTCATAAACGACACGCTTTTGCGCTTCGTCATAGCGAACCTCTGTGTAACCTGTGGTCGGAAAATCCTTGCGCAAAGGATGCCCGCGGAACCCGTAATCGGTCAGGATCCGGCGCAAATCCGGATGCCCCGTAAAGATCACGCCAAACATATCAAACACTTCGCGTTCAAACCAATTGGCGGATGGATGCACATCAACAATCGACGGCAGCATTTCATTTTCACGGATCGAAACACGCAAACGAATGCGCTGATTTTGGTACATCGACAAAAAGTGATACACCACATCAAAGCGTTTTGCCCGATCAGGGTAATCCACGGCCGTAATATCAACCAAGGTCGAGAATTTGCATCCGCTGTCAGTTTTCAGAAATTCAACAAATTCTACGATATTGGATGGGGCAACATCCACGGTCAATTCATCGAAATCAACGGACCAACCCAAAACACAATCATCGCGTTTCAGTTCCAGCGTTGCGCCCAATTCTTGCAAAGCCTGTGTCATCTTGCCAATGTCCCCGTGCGGCGAATTTTGCGTTGCAGTGCCATAATTCCATATAGCAATGCCTCGGCGGTTGGCGGGCACCCTGGAACATAGACATCAACCGGAACAATCCGGTCACAGCCGCGAACGACCGAATAAGAATAGTGATAGTACCCGCCACCGTTTGCACATGACCCCATAGAAATCACATAGCGTGGTTCGGGCATCTGATCGTAGACCTTGCGCAGCGCTGGGGCCATTTTGTTGGTCAGCGTTCCCGCAACAATCATCAAATCGGATTGACGTGGGGACGCGCGCGGCGCAGTCCCGAAACGTTCCATATCATACCGCGCCATCGCGCCGTGCATCATTTCAACCGCGCAGCACGCCAGACCAAAGGTCATCCAATGCAGCGACCCTGTGCGGGCCCAGTTAATGATATCCTCGGTCGAGGTCAGCAGAAAACCTTTGTCCTGCAGTTCGCGGTTTAATTCTTGTGTGGCCACTTCGCGGTCGAAACCGGCGGTGTTTGCGCCTGTCATCACTCCCATTCTAGTGCCCCTTTCTTCCACTCATATGCGAAACCAATGGTCAACACGCCTAGGAAAACCATCATCGACCAAAAGGCCGTCATTGAAATATCTTGGAACGCGACCGCCCAAGGAAACAGGAACGCAATTTCAAGGTCAAAAATAATGAACAAAATCGAGACCAAGTAAAACCGAACATCGAATTTCATCCGCGCGTCATCGAATGCGTTAAATCCACATTCGTAGGCTGATACTTTTTCCGGATCTGGATTCCGGATCGCTACGATCACAGCAGCTAGAATAAGTACAATGCCCAGGCCAATAGCTATGGCCAAAAACACAAGAATTGGGAGGTATTCCCGTAGCATCTCTTCCACAGATGGCTCCTTTCATGCGTTTTACGGGGCTGACCCCGTAAATCCTGTTGGCTTGAGGGTGGTTTACTCTTGCAACGCATTGGGGTCAACATGTTCGAAACACATTCTTTTTCCCGAATAAGTTTGCATTTTTTCGATAAAATACTGGCAAAACAACCCTCTTTGGTATGCGTTTGCACACAGCGCTGCAAAAAATTAACGCTGCAGCGCTATCACAACCACATTTAACTTGGTTGAATAAACGGCAAAATTATCCGTCATGATAAAATTTTGTCTTAATTTGCCTTAATTCGACTCGGGGTTGGGCTGTAGTGACAGCAAAACATCACCCGCGGCGACCTGATCGCCTGTCGCGCAAAATATTTGGTCAATCACACTGTCGCGGCTGGCACTGAGACGATGTTCCATTTTCATGGCCTCTAGCACCACCAACGTGGTGCCTGCGGTGACCGCTTGACCTGCGGCGACCAAAACTTCGCGAATTGCACCGGGCATAGGGGCGATGATTTGGGCGTCATCAGTGTTCTGCGATGTCCCCCGCGCCAGCAAATCAACAGGGTAAAACACGCTGCGATCTGCATTCATAACCGTCACTGATGACTGCCCTGCAATAACATTTGGCAAGGGACGATCATCACACATCAAACGCGCGCCCTGTTTTGTAACCCGTGACAGGGTTCCAGTGTAATTTACATCAAACCCATCAGGGTTGCAGGCAATGCGTACGGTATGAACGTCGCCAGCACTGGATTCGATATGGACGTCATGCCAGATCGGGCCCCAATGTGCATAGCCCATCGCAGCGCCAGAATCTGATGGGGGTATTGTGGCCAAGGCCGCGGCAATGATTGCCGATGTTTGATCCGGCTGCGGCGCGGTCAATTTATCCAAATCGCGTGCAATTAAACCGGTATCGACCTGCCCCGCAGAAAACCCATCGTGCCGCGCCAAAGCCCCCAAAAATGCAATATTTGTCACCGTTCCTGTGACCACGGTTTCATCCAAGGCTTGGCGTAATTTGGCCAAGGCCGTTGTTCGATCGGGGCCATGTGTGATGACCTTGGCAATCATCGGGTCATAAAACGGCGAAATTTCATCACCTGCGCGCACGGCACTGTCGTTGCGGGCCCTTGGACTGAATTGCAGGTGCTCTAATTTGCCAGTGGCAGGCAAAAACCCAGCAGGCACATCTTCGGCGTATAGGCGCGCTTCGAATGCGTGGCCGCTTATGCGGATATCGTCCTGCGTGCAGGGGATCGTCCCGCCCGCAGCAACACGCAGCTGCCAGTCGACCAAATCAATACCCGTGATCAATTCGGTCACCGGATGTTCGACCTGCAAACGGGTATTCATTTCCATAAACCAAAACCCATCTGCGCGCAGACCCTTTGATCCATCAACAATAAATTCGATGGTCCCTGCCCCTTTGTACCCAATCGCTTTGGCCGCGCGGACGGCCGCATCACACATGGCTTGGCGGACGTCATCGGGCATGTCTGGTGCGGGGGCCTCTTCGATCACTTTTTGATGGCGGCGCTGCAGGGAACAGTCGCGTTCAAACAAATGTACCGCATCGACGCCATCGCCAAAAACTTGCACCTCGATATGACGTGGGGATGTGATATATTTTTCGACCAAAACGTCACTGTTGCCAAAGGCGGTTTTTGCCTCGGATCGGGCTGATGCCAGCGCGTCGGCAAAGTGATCGGCATGATCAACCAATCGCATCCCCTTGCCACCGCCGCCGGCGACGGCCTTGATCAACACAGGGTATCCGATCTGTTCGGCGGCCTGTGCCAAGACATCATCCGATTGATCAGCCCCGTGATATCCGGGCACAACCGGCACACCCGCCTGTTCCATAATCGCTTTGGCCGCGTCTTTCAGTCCCATCGCGCGAATGGCATCCGCCGATGGCCCGACAAAAACCAAGCCAGCCGCAGTTACACCATCCACAAAATCGGGGTTTTCCGACAAAAACCCATAGCCTGGATGAATTGCTTGTGCGCCCGTATCCAGTGCCGCCTGAATAATCCGGTCGCCGCGCAGATAACTGTCAGCCGGGGCAGATCCACCGATGTGAACCGCCTGATCCGCCATTTGCACATGGGCCGCCTGCGCATCTGCATCGGAATAGACCGCGACCGATGCCACGCCCAAATTCTGCAAAGTTCGCATAACACGACAGGCAATTTCACCACGGTTTGCGATCAGCACTTTGTTAAACATTGACACGATCCTCGCTATAGCAGGCAATCATTTGTTCGATCTGGCCTGCGGCATTGAATACAATTGTATCGCTGACCCGCATTCCGCTTTCACGCAGGTACAATACGGTCGCCGCATTGTGCCCCAATCGGACGTCCTCAAACGTAAACTGCAGCGCAGCGTTGGTCATTCCGATTTCAAAGTAGGCACGCAGTGCCGGTGCTCCACGCAGCCAACCATCGCTGTTGGGAAAGCGTTTTTTCACCAGCGGCGAACAGACCCGAACATCATCGGCATAGTGTGACATGACAGCATCCAAATCGCGACGGTTCCATGCATCGCACCATGCTTGTGCCTGCGATCTGGCCCAGTCGTATGTTAAAACCCAGCCCATGTTACATCCGAAACACGCCAAAACGCGTGTCCTCAATCGGGGCATTCAGGGCAGCCATCAATGACAGGTGCAGCACTTGGCGGGATTTACGGGGATCGATGATCCCATCATCCCACAATCGTGCGCTGGCATAAAGCGGATGCGATTGGCGTTCGAACATATCCAATGTGGGTTGTTTGAACGCGGCCTCTTCCTCGGCGCTCCAACGGCCGCCGGCGCGTTCGATGCCGTCGCGTTTGACCGTTGCCAACACACCTGCGGCCTGCGGCCCGCCCATCACCGAAATCCGCGAATTGGGCCAGGTCCACAAAAATCGCGGCTGATAGGCCCGCCCTGCCATGCCATAATTGCCCGCGCCAAAGGATCCGCCCACCAGCATCGTAATTTTGGGCACAGATGTGGTGGCAACCGCTGTGACCAGCTTGGCACCATGTCGCGCGATCCCTTCGTTTTCGTATTTCTGCCCCACCATAAACCCAGTGATATTTTGCAAAAACACCAGTGGGATTTTACGTTGCGAACACAGTTCGACGAAATGCGCGCCTTTCTGTGCGGCCTCGGAAAATAAAACGCCGTTATTAGCAATGATCCCAACGGGACAGCCCATGACATGTGCAAACCCCGTGACCAAGGTTTCGCCAAAGCGGGGTTTGAATTCGTCAAATCGCGACCCATCAACCAAACGCATGATCACTTCGCGGATGTCATAGGGGGTTTTCAAATCCGCAGGAACCACACCCAGCAATTCAGCGGGATCATAGGCAGGATCCTCGGGCGTGGCCCATGCGACCGTATCAGCGCGGCGCCGGTTCAGCGATTGCACCGCCTGTCGTGCCAGCGCCAGCGCATGTGCGTCATCCTCGGCCAGATAATCGGCCACACCGGATAGGCGCGTATGCACATCGCCGCCGCCCAAATCCTCGGCGCTGACAACCTCACCTGTGGCGGCCTTGACCAAGGGGGGACCTGCCAAGAATATCGTACCCTGTTCTTTGACAATAATGGTCACATCCGACATCGCAGGTACATAGGCCCCACCTGCGGTGCATGACCCCATTACAACAGCGATCTGGGGAATGCCTGCGGCGCTCATGCGGGCTTGGTTGTAAAAAATGCGGCCAAAATGGTCACGGTCTGGAAATACCTCGTCCTGATTGGGCAGGTTCGCGCCACCACTGTCGACCAGATAAATGCAGGGCAGCCGGCATTCCGCTGCAATTTCCTGGGCGCGCAGATGTTTTTTGACCGTCATGGGGTAATATGTGCCCCCTTTGACCGTGGCATCATTGCACACGATCATACAATCCGTGCCATGCACGCGTCCGATCCCTGCAACAACACCAGCTGCGGGGGCGGCGTTGTCATACATATCATGCGCCGCCGTTGCCCCGATTTCCAAAAAGGGTGACCCCACATCCAACAGATTTGCAACCCGATCGCGCGGCAACATTTTCCCGCGCGAAATATGCCGTTCGCGCGATTTTTCACCGCCCCCCAGTGCCGCCGCCTGCGCCACCTGTTGGACCAAGTCCAGCGCCTGTTGGTTGCGCGTTTGATTGTCCCGAAATTCCTGTGAATTTGGAATGATGCGCGATGTTAATTTCATGGCGCGTGTCCTTTCAGTTCAGCGATTGCGCGGGCGCGCAATTCTTTGCGGATGACTTTGCCCGTCACGGTCATGGGCAAGGCGTCTAGAAATGCGATTTCACGGGGATAGGCATGTTGCGCGGCAAAGCGTTTGACATGTGCGACCAAATCTTGGGCCAAGGCGTCGGTGGCAGTGACGTGTGGTTTCAACACCACATAGGCTTTGACAATTTCGGTGCGCAGCGGATCAGGCTTGCCCACAACACCAACGGTTGCCACGGCGGGATGGGACAACAGGCAATCTTCGATTTCGGATGGGCCGACGCGGTAACCGGCAGTGGTGATCACGTCATCATCACGGCCAATAAACTGGATATACCCATCGCGCCAAATGCCGCGATCGCCCGTTAACATCCAATCGCCACGGAATTTTTCGCGCGTGGCCTTGGGCTGGTTCCAATATTCCAGCATCATGCTGGCCGATCCACGGACCACGGCAATGTCACCTTCGTCCTTGGTGGGGGTGCCGTGGTCGTCGATGATTTCGACAACATGACCCGGCACGGGTTTGCCAATTGCGCCAGGGGCATTGTCAAACCACGCCCCACAGCTGGACACGGTCATATTGCATTCGGTCTGACCATAGAATTCGTTGATCGTCACGCCCAGCGCATCGCGGCCCCATTGCAACATTTCAGCCCCCAGCGGTTCGCCGCCACTGGCGACCGAACGCAGGCCAGACATTGTCGCATCTGCCGCGCGCAGCATGCGCAATGCGGTGGGTGGAAAAAACACATTGCGCACCTGTGCGGCCGATATAATGTCGCGCGCATGATCTGGGGTAAATTTGGTCAATCTGGCCGCCACCACAGGCACGCCCAGCGCAAGACCGGGCATCAGCACATCAAACAGCCCACCGATCCATGCCCAATCCGCAGGTGTCCAAAGACAATCATCAGGCTGCCCCAAAAAATCGTGACTGACAACAACGCCCGGAATATGGCCCATCAAAACGCGATGCCCATGCAACGCGCCCTTGGGCGCCCCCGTGGTTCCCGAGGTATAGATCAATACCGCTGGTGTGTCTGGGGTGGTCTGTACAGGATCGATCACCTGATCTGACAGCGTCAGATCATCAGGTCGCAAACGCTGAATATCCATGCCTTGCAGACCGGCGTGGTCGTCTGCGTCCACGATAACGACCCGCGCGCCTGCATCACGCAAACGTGTGGCCAGCGCGTCCGATCCAAATAATTTGAACAATGGGATCGATACAGCGCCCAGTTTCCAAATCGCTATATGTGCGGCAGCGGTCCAAATATCTTGGGACCGTAACACACCGACACGATCGCCCGCGCGTACCCCCCGCGCCATCAATTCCTGCGCCAGTGTATCGGCATGCCGGCGCAGGTCGCGGTAAGTATAGGGCCGCAAATTGCCGCAATCGGTTGCATCAATAATGGCGATACGGTCCGGATCGCGCACGCACCACGCATCGCAGACCTGATCGGCCATATTTAACGTCGCGGGCAAATCCCACGTAAACGCGTCATAGGCGGTTTGATAGGGGATATCAGCACAAAGCATCATGTGGCCCCCACAATCAATTCGGGACGACCGCCTAGCAATTGCCCCCAATGACCAATGGAATAAATATAGATGGCATCACTTGGCGTTCGACAGACGACCCTTAGCCGTTCCCATCTGCGCACCCCGGGTTCCGCATGGCAAAATCCGCTATCAACCACCAATCCAGAGGATTGCATCGTATCCAAAAAGGCACCAACATAATGATCGATTATATCTGTTTCCGTCAAACTGGCCGTTTTGTACCCAAGCCGCAGCCCAAAAAAGACCGCGATCAGCGCAAGGATTGATACAATTGCCCATGGAAAGCGGATCATGTTAGCTAGATCCCATTTTCAAACAGGTGCTTCCAACCAAACCGTGTCACCGCATCGTTCCCATCAATTCGCGGCCGATCAACATACGGCGAATTTCCGATGTGCCGGCACCAATTTCCATCAGTTTGGCATCGCGGAAAATGCGGCTGACGGGGCTGTCGGATAAAAACCCTGCGCCGCCCATCGCTTGGACCGCTTGGTGCGCAACTTTCATCGCCTCTTCTGACGCATAGAGAACACAGGCCGCCGCATCTTGGCGGGTGACTTGGCCGCGATCACAGGCGCGCGCGACCTCATAGACATAGGCACGTGACGTATTCATGGCGGTGTACATATCGGCAATTTTGCCTTGCATCAGTTGGAAATCACCGATGCTTTGACCAAATTGTTTGCGTTCGACCATATAGGGCATGACTTCGTCCAGACAGGCGGCCATGATGCCCGTGCCAATTCCGGACAGAACCACGCGTTCGTAATCCAGCCCCGACATCAAGACGCGCACGCCTTTCCCCTCAGACCCCAGAACATTTTCAAACGGCACCTCGACATTTTCGAAAATCAATTCGGCCGTATTGGACCCGCGCATCCCCAGTTTGTCAAAATGGGGCGACGTGGAAAACCCTGTCATTGATTTTTCAACGATAAAGGCCGTGATCCCCTTGGATCCGGCATCCATATCCGTTTTGGCATAAACGACCAGCGTATCCGCATCTGGTCCATTGGTGATCCAGTATTTATTGCCGTTCAACACATAGTACCCATTGCGTTTTTCCGCACGCAGCTGCATCGACACGACATCGGACCCGGCAGAGGGTTCCGACATGGCCAGCGCACCCACATGTTCGCCCGAAATCAGTTTCGGCAAATAGGTCCGGCGCTGTTCATCGGTGCCATTCAGTTTGATTTGGTTCACACATAGGTTTGAATGCGCCCCATAGGACAGACTGACCGACGCGCTGGCGCGGGCAATCTCTTCGGTTGCGATGACATGCGCCAGATACGACATACCGGCCCCGCCCCATTCGGGATCAACAGTAATACCCAACAGCCCCAGTTCGCCCATTTCGCGCCACAGCTCGGCCGGGAAATCGTTGGTACGATCAATATCGCCAGCCATAGGCTTGACCCGATCTTGGGCCCAACGATGCACTAAATCGCGCAGGGCATTTACATCATCCCCTAGATCAAATGTCATGGACGATAAAAACATAGCGAACCCCTTTTATTGAACAGTTGTTCAATATTAACCACTAGTCGTATCCATTGGTCAAGTCCCCAGGTGGCATTGATCACAGATTTTGGCTTGCAGCATCTGGTCGCATACTGTTATCAGCCACCGCATTAGATTAGGACACCGCCATGCCCCGCGCCCAACGCATTGCAATTTTCAGCTTAGTTATTGGATTTATCGTTTTAGGCCTGAAAACCATAGCCTATAGCGTGACTGGCTCTGTCGCACTTTTGTCCGAAGCCTTGGAAAGCATTGTAAATGTCGCCACCGCCGCGGCAGCACTATGGGCCATTCGCATGGCGGCAATGCCAGCGGACGAAAATCACCACTATGGCCACCACAAAGCCGAAATCATCAGCGCCGTCATCGAAGGCGTGTTGATCATTCTGGCCGCAATATTGATCTTGTGGAACGCAGTTGATGCCTTTTTGTCCCCAAGAGACTGGCAAAACCTAGACATCGGCGTCGGCCTAAACATTGCCGCGGGTATCCTAAATGCGATCTGGAGCACCGTATTAATACGACAAGGCCGCGCACTTAGGTCACAAGCCTTGATCGCAGATGGGATCCATCTGCGTACGGATGTTATATCATCGGCCGGCGTCATTATCGGGATCGCAGCGGCCGTTTGGTTTGGGTTGCCTTGGCTTGACCCACTGTTGGCGTGTATCGTTGGGCTGCATATTCTATGGTCAGGATGGCGTGTCATGCGCGCGTCCTTTGGTGTCCTGCTGGACGAAGCGGTAGATGAGGACACGCAACAAACCATCAAATCAATTATCGCACAATTTGGAACAGGTGCCTTGCAAGCACATGATTTGCGCACCCGTTTCGATGGTCACAACACATATGTTGATTTCCATTTGATCGTACCCAGTGACATGACTGTTTACGATGCCCATCAGTTGTGCGACCAAATTGAACACGCGCTAAAGGCCTACGATCCACAGATTAAGCCCCATATTCACCTAGAGCCTGCGCACAAAGCCGAAGACGGCGCGATCGAAATATCCGAATCCCCTAGCCAGTGACAGATTGGCATACGGCGCCGACCTCTTGGCGGATGATGTCAGCGATCAAATCGCAATCATCCAAATCAAACGTCAATGGCAACCGCATATCCAAAATGGCATGTAATATCGGATCACTGTCCGGCAGCGATTGTTCCGGCGCATATTTCCAACTGTCGTAACGCGACGTGAACCCAACCGGCTCTGGCGCACCAAACCATTTTAATTCAACGCCACGGTCTGCACAGCGTTGCACGACCTGCTGAATATCAGACGCGGACCAATCCATCAGCAAAAACTGAATAGACGAGCCAACGTAAAACTCAGCCTGCGGGCGTTTGATAACAGTCAAACCGGGGCAATCTGATATACCCTGCTCTACCCTGCGATAGCGATCGTTCCAGCGCGCGATTTGACGATCCAGATCCGCCAGCTGGGGGCGCAAAATCGCCGCACGCAGATGATCCATACGCCCCGACATATTTGGGGTTTCATAACGAATTTGGTCAAACACATCGACAGACGGGCCCGCAGGGTGTTTGCCAAACATCATATACGACCCTGACATCATAGTGGCACGGGCCATAACTTCGGGATCATTGGTGACCAACAGGCCACCTTCGCCAGAGTTTATGTGTTTATATGTTTGGGTCGAATAACATCCAACCAAGCCATCTGTCCCAGACATGCGGCCATTCCATTTGGCCCCCATGGTGTGGGCGCAGTCTTCGATTACGATAACACCGTGTGCACAGCACAGTTCCAGCAATGCATCCATATCGCACAAATGACCGCGCATATGCGACAACAACAATACCTTGGCTTGGCTAATTTTGGCGGCCAAATCCTGCAGATCAATCGTTAATGATGATGTCACACCCACAAAAACCGGCTTTGCCCCGACAGCCGCAATCGCACCAGGCACCGGCGCCAAGGTAAAGGCATTGGTCAACACCGCATCACCGGCCTGAACACCGACCGCACGCATTGCCGTGGCCAAGGCATACCCCCCTGATGCAACGGCCAAGCAGTACTTGGATCCGACATATTCCGCGAATTCCAATTCAAGGCTGGCTGTTTCCCCGATATCGTCGCCTACGACATTATACCGATGGATGCGGCCAGATTGCATTACCGCGATAGCCGCTTCGATCCCTTGGGTGGGGATCGGCTCTTGCTGGGTGAAATTACCTGTAAAATTCTGTTTCATGCCCAATGTTTTAGCGATTTGGTTAAATGGGTCAATGACAACCAACGACATATAAATACTATTCCTGTCGCAAATTAAAAACTTTGCTTGCAATAATTGGAAAACCATAGATCATCGAACCAAACATAATGTTCACAGGCCGCCAATGTTACCGATTGAATTCATATACGGTTTGCAATTTGACCAAGCCCCAAGCAAGGTCCAAGAGCAATGCAAATTAAGTTTGCTGGACTTACTGGGCGTCGCTGCGGCGGGGACCGAAACAAAAATGTCGCGCATTATTCGATCGCATGCGGCACTGGAATTTGGCGGCACCATACCAATGTTATTTGATCGCAGAACCGCATCCGCATCAGGGGCGGCCCTGTCTGCGGGCATTACGATTGACAGCGTTGATGCCCACGACGGGTTTAATCCTGCCAAAGGCCACATAGGATGCCCGTTACTGCCCGCGGTTTTGGCACTGGGCTATAATGAACAAATATCGGGGCGCGAATTCATGTCAGCACTGCTGATGGGCTACGAATTTGGCGCGCGTGCATCGATCGCACAGCACACAACGGTTCCCGATTTTCACACATCCGGCAGCTGGGGCGCCGTAACAGCCGCTGCCGCTGGCGCGCGGATCACCCACCTGACCCACGACGAAACACGCCACGCATTGGGCATTGCCGAATATCATGGCCCACGCAGCCAAATGATGCGCTGCATTGATCATCCAACAATGGTCAAAGATGGCTCGGGCTGGGGGGCAATGGCGGGCGTATCAGCCGTGCGACTGGCCCAAAGTGGATTTACAGGCGCACCAGCGATTACCGTAGAAGACACCCCCGAACCTTGGGCTGACCTTGGCACGCGCTGGTATATGTTGGAACAATATTACAAACCATACCCCGTCTGCCGTTGGGCGCAGGCCCCAATCGAAGCGGCGCTGGCTTTGCGACGCCAGCATGGTTTGGTCCCAGAAATGATCACAGGCATCGAAATCGAAACATTTCACGAATCTGTTCGCCTTGCGACCAACGAACCCACCAACACCGAAGAGGCGCAGTATTCAACATCCTTTCCAGTTGCAGTTGCCTTGGTACGCGGCGATGTATCGCCTTATGACATTTCGGATGATGCCCTAGATTGCGCGCAGGTCATGCGTCTGTCCAAGTCCATCAAAATGGTTGAAAACAGTTTTGCCAATTCAGAATTTCCATTAAAGCGTTACGCCAAAGTTACAATCGCATTGTCAAATGGGAACCGGATCACCAGTGATTGGTGTGAACCCAAATGGGATCATACCGCACCGCCCAGCGCCAAAGAGCTGCGCGAAAAATTTCACCGCTTGACCGATCCCATTTTGGGAACTGACCGCGCCCACAGGATCGAGGACGCCGTTGAAAATTTGGACCATTCGGAATTAAGCTTGCTGACCAACCAAATACTTCTGCCTGTGCCAGCCTGACAATCTGACGGGGGCGGCCAAATATTACGCCCCTAATAACCGATCAACAATGGTGGTTAAATCATTGAAATGGCGCAAGATAGCGTCAGGTTTTAATGCATGAACATCTTCGTCGCCTGGTCCGAAATCAACCAATATGCTTGGAACGCCAGCATTGCGGGCCGTGTCATGGTCGGTCTTGGTATCCCCAATCATACACGAACGTTCGACTTGGCCACCGGCACGTTTGACCGCCTCGATATAAGGGGCGATATCAGGTTTACGCGTGGGCAAAGAATCGGCACCAATCAAGGCATCAAACAAATCACGAACACCAAGGTTTTGCATCAACTGTTCTGCCAAAGCGTGAGGTTTGTTTGTGCAAATAACCACACGATCCCCACCTGCACGCAGTGTGCGCACACATTCAATCGCCCCGTCGAAAAAATGCGTATGCGTATTTAGGTCCGTCGCATATGCGTCCAACAATACTGGGTAATAGGCATCTACCCGCGCCTCATCAACACCAGCTGGGCTGCGCGACATGCCCAAGCGCAGCATCGCGCGCCCCCCGCGCAGGGCGGTTGCCTTGTCCCTTTGGGGGCAAAGTTCGGCCAACCCCATATCGCGCAAACAGACATTGGCTGCAGAAATCAGATCACCACTGGTATCCGCTAGGGTTCCGTCCAAATCAAAAACCACTGTCCGCATGTCTGCTCCAATTCCGCTGGTTGGCAATTTCTTGCCACGCCTTGAAACAATTCGCAACCTTAGTTGACCCCATCACGCCTTGCGCCCAGCGAATTAAGCGTTAAAACGGTCCAAAATTTCAAGAGGATTTCACCATGGGCACCGCCGTTGTTATTTTGGCTGCAGGAAAAGGCACACGCATGCAATCAGATCTGCCCAAGGTGTTGCACCCCTTGGCACAGGTGCCCATGCTGGCGCATGCCATGCGAACAGCACAATCCATCGACCCAGATCACATAGTGGTTGTCGCAGGACATGGATTTGACGCCGTCGCAAAGACCGTGCGCGATTATCACGACACAGCCATCATTGTGGAACAGGCCGAACAATTGGGCACGGGCCACGCGGTTGCGCAAGCGCGCGATGCGCTGGGCGATTATGATGGTGATATCTTGGTGCTATACGGGGATACGCCCTTTATCAGTGATGAGACAATCGAAAAAATTGCACTCGCCCGTCAATCGTCGGATTTGGTGGTTTTGGGGTTCGATGCCGCCGATCCCGCGCGCTATGGCCGGTTGATCACCAATGGCGACCACCTGTCCCGTATCGTCGAATTCAAAGATGCCACTGACGCTGAACGCGCGATCACCCTATGCAACAGCGGTGTGATGTGTGCAAAGGCATCGGATATGTTTGCATGGATCGATCAAACAGGAAACGCAAACGCATCGGGCGAATATTACCTGACCGACTGCGTCGAAATTGCGACCAAACATGGCAAAACGGCCCGCGTCGTTATTTGTGACGAGGCTGAAACAATGGGCGTGAATTCACGCGTTGATTTGGCACAGGCCGAGGCCGCATTCCAAACGCGCGCCCGTCGGGACATGTTGGAAAATGGCATCACCCTCTTTGCGCCGGAAACGGTGTTTTTCGCCTATGACACGGTCATTGGGCGCGACTGCGTGATTGAACAAAATGTTGTCTTTGGTCCAGATGTCACCATTGAAAGCGGCGCGACCATTCGCGCGTTCAGCCACCTTGAGGGATGCCATGTTTCGCGCGATAGCGTTGTGGGCCCCTATGCCCGCCTGCGTCCAGGTGCCGAATTGGCCGAAGGTGTGAAAATCGGCAATTTCGTCGAAGTGAAAAACGCCCAAATCGGCGAAGGCAGCAAGGTAAATCACCTCAGCTATATTGGCGATGCGGAACTGGGCAAACATACAAACATCGGCGCAGGCACGATTACCTGCAACTATGACGGCGTGATGAAACACAAAACAACCATCGGCGATCATGTCTTTGTGGGGTCAAACACCATGCTGGTTGCCCCTGTGACCTTGGGTGATCAATCCATGACCGGCAGCGGTTCGGTCATTACCAAAGATGTGGCACAGGGTGATTTGGCCCTATCGCGCGCACCACAGGAAAACAAATCAGGGACCGCGATCAAATTAGTTGAAATGTTAAAACAGCGCAAAGCGAAACGCGATCAAAAGGATCAGTAATTATGTGTGGTATTGTCGGTATATTGGGTCAACACCAAGTGGCCCCAATTTTGGTGGATGCGCTGAAACGTCTGGAATATCGCGGCTATGACAGCGCGGGGATTGCAACCGTGAACAACGGTCATCTGGATCGCCGTCGGGCCGTTGGAAAATTGGTCAACCTGTCAGATATGCTGGTCCATAATCCCTTGGCGGGATTGGCAGGCATCGGGCATACACGCTGGGCCACACATGGTGCAGCCAACGAACAAAACGCGCATCCCCATTCCTGTGGCCCTGTGACGGTTGTGCATAACGGCATTATCGAAAATTTCCGCGATCTGCGCGACAAATTAACCCCGCATGGATATGCGGCGGAAACGGATACCGATACCGAAACGGTTGCCATGCTCTGCGCCCATTACATGACCCAAGGACATGACCCCAAATCCGCCGTGACCGCGACAGTGGCCGATTTAGACGGGGCCTTTGCCCTGTTGTTTCTGTTTGAGGGGCACGAAAACCTAATGATTGCGGCGCGCAAAGGCAGCCCATTGGCCATCGGACACGGCGATGGTGAAATGTATGTGGGTAGCGACGCAATCGCATTGGCCCCCATGACAGATCAAATCACCTATCTGGACGAAGGCGACATTGCATTCATCACACGCGATGGGGCCGATATCATTGATGCAACAGGGGCCAGCGTCCACCGCGACATTCAACGCATCGAGGCGCAGGCCACCGTTATTGACAAAGCCGGCCACAAACATTTCATGACCAAGGAAATCTACGAACAACCCGTGGTCATGTCCGAAGCCTTGGCACGATACGCCCCCAACGGTGTTCCCACCCTGCCCGAGGCATTGGATTTTTCAAAATTTGATCGCATTTTGATGGTGGCCTGTGGGACAGGGTATTATTCCTGTTTGACGGCGAAATATTGGTTCGAACAAATTGCCCGCATTCCCTGTGAGGTGGATGTTGCATCAGAATTTCGGTATCGCGAACCGCCCATTGGGCCGCGCACCTTGGCCATTTTCGTCAGCCAATCGGGCGAAACCGCTGATACATTGGCGGCCTTGCGCTATGCCAAGGGTCAGGCTGACATGATTTTGTCGCTGGTCAATGTGGGCACATCCTCAATCGCGCGCGAGGCGGATTTGGCATTGGCCATTTTGGCAGGTGTCGAGGTATCGGTTGCCTCAACCAAGGCCTATACAAACCAGCTGACCGTTCTGGCCGTGTTGGCACTGGCCGCCGCCCAGACCAAGGGCGCGATTGATGCACAAGCACTGGCCGCCCATATGAATGACCTGCGCAAAGTGCCAGACCTAATGCGCCAAACGCTGGAATTGGATTCTGAAATTGCAACGCTTGCGAAATCATTGGCCCCTGCGCCTTCGGTTTTATTCTTGGGCCGCGGCGTCATGTTTGCCACAGCACTTGAGGCGGCGCTGAAACTCAAAGAGCTGTCTTATATCCATGCCGAGGCCTATGCATCAGGCGAATTGAAACATGGGCCCATTGCCTTGATCGAACCCGCTTTGCCCGTTGTCGTCTTTGCCCCGCATGATCGGTTGTTTGATAAAACAGTCTCCAACATGCAAGAGGTCATGGCGCGCCACGGCCAAGTCATGTTGATCACCGACGCCCAAGGACAGGCCAGCGCATCTGACGGCACGCACAGCCTGTTGAAATTGCCCGCGACTGGTGATCTGTCTGGACCAATCGTCTATGCCTTGCCCGCGCAGCTTTTGGCCTATCACACGGCGATGACCAAGGGGACGGATATCGACCAACCGCGCAATTTGGCCAAGTCGGTGACCGTGGAATGACACTTGACCAAGCTTTGGACGCGCTGCGACAGCACGCTGATCCAACAACAGTTGCGGCAAAGCAGACCTATCACAAAATTGACCGCCCCTATCTAGGGGTTGGAAATGATGCGATTAACGACCTGACCAAACTGTGGCGTCAACAGCTATCTGTGAGCGAACGCGTTACATTGGCCGCAGAGCTATGGACCACAAACATATTCGAGGCCCGTGTTGCCGCCGCCAAACTGTTAACCCAAGCGCGCATCAAAGATGATGCTGCGGTGTGGGATTTGATCCAGACTTGGGTGCCAGACTTTGACAGCTGGGCCATCGCGGATCACGCCTGTTCTGCCGCGCAAAAACGGGTGGTTGCGGATCCCACGCGCATTGAGACAGTGGAACAA
>Ga0181554_1000107_pt1 | contig 75185 bp, 45 predicted proteins | sample 011ome_16_FD_145602 | JGI IMG/M metagenome (GOLD analysis project Ga0181554, IMG submission 145602) | Coastal salt marsh microbial communities from the Groves Creek Marsh, Skidaway Island, Georgia - 011503CT metaG (spades assembly) | ecosystem: Environmental > Aquatic > Marine > Intertidal zone... | reverse complement strand
ACCCGCGAACCCCGACCACTCGAGAGGCTTCGTTCGAGTCGATGCCCTGGTCGTGATTGGCGAAATACCCCCCTCCCCCGCCCGCCGCAGAGGGTTCGGACATCCGATGACCCCAACACGCCCGATCGCGATCGCGATCCCCCGATCGGGCGATACGCCCCTCGCGACGCCGCGCCGCGTCGCGCGCGACACACCGCGACGATCGATCTCGATCGCCACACGTCCATCGTATTTTTATACACCCTCACCCCGCACGTCACGCATCCACGACGACCACGATGTCCGCCGTGTCCGCCACGTCCACGCACTTGAGCCAACGCCGCGCGTTGTCCACGCGCATCGCCGCGCGCAGCGCATCGACGCGCACCGCCGTTCGCGCGAACGTCAAGACGACGTGCGCGCGCGAAGGTCCGGTCGTCATCGGTCTCGCCGCGGATTCTGGATGCGGCAAGTCCACGTTCATGCGCCGCATGACGAGCTTGTTCGGAGGCAAGGCGACGCCGCCCGAGGGTGGCAACCCGGACTCGAACACGTTGATTTCGGACACCACCACGGTGTTGTGCCTCGACGATTATCACTTGAATGATCGTCAAGGACGCAAGGAATCTGGGTTGACTGCGCTTAACTTGAAGGAGCAAAACTTTGGTAGGTGTGACGATGCGTGAGACGACGATGCAATCGGGACGATGAGTTCGCGGCGCGGATCGCGTTGTGGATAAGAGGGCGTGGATAAGCGCGCGCGGAGACGTCGAGTCGGGGGTCGATGTCCACGTGCGGCGAGCGTAGTGTGGATAGAACCATCGTCGTGTGTTGTGTGTGTATGCATATCATCGTCGCGTGACGTCTGGCGCGATGCGCTGTGTGTTGAAAATGTCCACGCGATACTAACCTGACGTCCCTTTCGTGTTCCGTGCAGACTTGATGTACGACCAAGTCAAGGCGCTCAAGGAGGGCAAGTCTGTGGATAAGCCGATTTACAACCACGTCACCGGTGTGTTCGATCCGGCTGAGCGCATTGAATCCCCGGAAGTGCTCATCCTTGAAGGTCTTCACCCGTTCGCCGACGCTCGCGTTCGCGAAATGTTCGACTTCAAGATTTACTTGGACATCTCCGACGACGTGAAGTTCGCGTGGAAGATTCAACGCGACATGGCTGAACGCGGTCACTCTCTCGAGTCCATCAAGGCATCCATTGAAGCCCGTAAGCCGGATTTCGATGCGTTTGTTGACCCGCAAAAGGAGTTTGCCGATGTTATCATCCAAGTCCTCCCTACGCAACTCATCCCGGATGACAACGAGGGTAAGATTTTGCGCGTGCGCATGATCATGAAGGAGGGCGTGCAAAACTTTGACGCCCCGTACTTGTTCGACGAAGGCTCCACCATCTCCTGGATCCCGTGCGGCCGCAAGTTGACGTGCTCTTACCCGGGCATCAAGTTCTTCTACGGCCCGGACACCTTCTACGGCAAGGAAGTCACCGTTCTCGAAATGGATGGCCAGTTCGACAAGCTCGAAGAGCTCATCTACGTCGAGTCCCACTTGTCCAACACGTCGACCAAGTTCTACGGTGAAATCACCCAGCAAATGCTCAAGTACCAAAACGGTCCGGGCTCCAACAACGGTACTGGTTTCTTCCAAACCATGGTTGGCCTCAAGGTGCGCGAAGTGTACGAGCGCATTGCTGAGAAGGAAGTCGTCATCAAGGCGTAAGCGCGCCGCGCTCGCGCGGGCGTTTAGGGATTTTAGGAGAGTCCACGCGTCATCAATCGTTCTAGCACGAGGTGACGCACGACTGTGCAATATTAATGCGTCAATTTCATTCTAATTCTTAGTACACGTACACGCACGCCGCATACACTCGCGCGCAATCCTCACTCTGCTACTCGATGTCGACGTCTCGGTTGCCCGCCCGCGCAACCGTTCGCCTGCCTTCACCACTCAACTCTCGCCACCTAACAAATGCTGCACGCGCGACAGCACACTATCTTTTGAAGGATCATACGGGTTCTCCTTATCCGGAATCTCCAACACGCTCGGAATCGCCGCCGTGTGCGCGTCGAGCAAGTACCGCACGCGGTCCGCGACCTGCGACGTCGACGCGCGAGCTCCAGGGTCAGTCTTCGCTTTCCTCGCGACCAACTCGAACGCGCGCACACAACGCCATCAAACACACGCGCGCGCGCACACAGATATCTCCCACCCAACGCGACGTACCACCTGCGTGATGAGCACCACGGCGATGTCCTCTCTCGTCGTGAAATCCTTGAACGCCTCGGCGATCTCACCCTCGCTCGTTTTATCGCTCACGATGACGTAATTCGACCGCTGACGCTCGTCCACGTGTCCGACGCCCGCGAGTAAGAACCCCGTCACCGTGTCCTCGTCCGCGATGACGGCGATGAGCGAGCCGTCGTCGGCGTTCATGCGATGAATCGATGCCAAGCGACGCGATGTGGAGGCGCCATTCATCCGCTCGCCACCATGGCGGCGCGTGACGACGCACGCGCGTGCGACGCGCGATGCGAGGGCGTTCGCGCGGCATCGAGCGCGTGCGACGCGTGCGGGGCGGTGGCGGCCAAGTACACGTGTCCGGCGTGCGCGAGGAAATCGTGTAGCTTGGCGTGCGTCAACCGGCACAAGGCGGCGCACGAATGCGACGGAAAACGCGCGCGCGTGGGGTTCATAGACATTCGCGACTTTACCGACGGTGATGTCGTGAGAGATTATAGGTTTTTAGAAGACGCTGGGGCGACGGGCGAGCGGGCGAAGCGGTGGAAACCGACGTTTGGGGAGACTAGCGTCGACGGCGGCGAAGGCGCGCGAGAGAACGGCGGCGGGCGCGGCGGACGCGGCGGACGCGGCGGACGCGGACGAGGTCGTGGGAACGATGCGCATCACGCGCGACGCGCGTTGGATGCGCTCGGGGCGAAATGCGCCGAGCGTGGGGTGGAGGTGCGATTCATGGCGAACGGCATGGCGCGCCGGCGGTTGAACACGACGACGCATCATCGCAAGCGGGACGAGTTGTTTTGGCGGTGCGAGTGGGCGTTCCACGTCGGTGACGCGCGCGTCGTGCGTGTGGATGATAAAGTGAGCGAGAACGTCACGCTCGCGGATGTCTACGCCGCACACGTCAAGGCGCTGACGATTGAGACGGAGGACAAAGCAACCGTCGCGACGTTCAAGCCTACGGATGCGGACGAAGACAAAACCACAAACGACGGTGAGAACGCCGACAACGCGAGTGCGTCGACGTACGTCGCGCTCCTCGAACAATTCGACACCCCGGCGAACGCCAAACGCTGGCACGCGGTCTCGCTCCATCAAACGCTCGCGCAGGCGTTGCGTGGTAAGGTTGTCGTGGAATTTCCCACGTTTCACGTCGTCCCGACGCTCCGCGCGGACGCCTTCGTTCTCGCATCGCCGTAATCGCCATCGCCCTCGAGCGCAGCATCAAAAACTTACTTACGCGCGAACATGTATTCTATCTGTACAAGTATAATACGTAACTACCACACTTCACACCCACGCGCGCCGTCTCGTCCAAAAAAGTGTCCCAAAAAATCCCACACGAAAAAGCGCCACACATCGCGCCCCGTCGCCGCACACACCGACGCCGACGCCATGGGGAGCAAAAAAGACAAGGATCCCAAACCTAAAAAAGACAAGAAGGACAAGAAGGATGCTAAGCTCAAGCCCGAGCCCGCGGTCGGCAAGTCATCCACGAAAAAGCGCAGCCGCGAGACCGCGGCGGCGGCGGCGGTGGCGGCGCACGACGCGCGAGACGCCTCCGTGACGCCCGCGCGATCGGACGACGACGGCGAGGAGGCGCAGGCGATGGAAGATGACGCGCCGAATCCACTGGCGCTGGATAATTTCGCGCTGAGTGACGCCATCAAGTCGACGCTGCGCGCGAAAGGGTTCGATGCGTTGTTTAAGATTCAAGCCGAGACGCTGGAAATCGCGCTCGGCGGTAAGGATGTCGTCGGACGGGCGCGAACGGGATGTGGGAAGACGTTGGCGTTTGTATTACCGATAATTGAAAAGATGAACCGCGTGTCGCCGATGCCAGCGAATGGGCGACGGGTGCAAGGACGGCGGCCGATGTGCGTGGTGTTGGCGCCGACGCGGGAGTTGGCCAAGCAAGTGTACGCGGATTTTGAATGGATCGGGCGTGCGTTTGGATTTAAGGCGCTGTGCGTGTACGGTGGGGCGCCATATCGCGAACAAGAGATGGGGTTGCGCGGTGGGGTGGATATTGTCATTGGAACTCCGGGACGAATGAAGGATCATTTGGAGCGCAAGACGTTGGTGATGGATAATTTGCAATTTCGCGTGCTCGACGAGGCGGATGAAATGTTGAATATGGGGTTCGTTGACGACGTGGAATTGATTTTGAAGAGTTCTGGTGATGTACAGACGTTGTTGTTCTCCGCGACGCTGCCGTCGTGGGTGAAGGATATCGCCAAGAGGTTCTTAAAGTCTGATTACGCCACGGTTGATTTGGTCGGAGACGAAAAGCAAAAGGCGAGCGGCGCCGTACAGCACATGTTGTTACCGTGTCAATGGAGCGACAGAGTCGATCTGGTGTGCGATGTTATTCGATCAAAGGCTCCAGGTGGCGGTCGCACTATCGTGTTTTGCGACACAAAGCGCGACTGCGGTGAATTGTGCGACAATTTGCAAAAGGAAATTCCAAAGGGTGCCAAGGCTTTGCACGGCGACGTGAATCAAAGCCAGCGCGAAGTCGTCTTGAGCTTGTTCCGCGAGAACAAATTCCAAGTATTAGTTGCCACTGATGTCGCGGCTCGCGGTTTGGACATTTCCGGCGTCGAGCTCGTGATTCAGTGCGAACCACCAAAGGATGCGGAGACGTACATTCACCGTTCGGGACGAACCGGGCGCGCGGGAGCCACAGGAATCTCCGTAACGCTCTGTACTCCACGTTCGGAGTGGGCTGTGCCAAACATCGAACGCAAGGGTGGATTCAAATTCATCCGCATCGGTCCTCCGCAGCCGGCCGAGATGGCCAAGGCGGCGGGTAAGATAGCAGGTGAGCAAATCCGCAAAGTGCACAAGGGCGCGGCGAAGCTCTTCATGGATGTCGCCCGGGACTTGCTCGAAGGCGAGGATAGTGACAGCGAAGAAGGCCGGGATCCCGTGGAAGTGCTCGCGATGGCAATCGCAAAGCTTGCCGGACATGGCGAATTGCGTCAACGTTCGCTTCTCACCTCGCATTCCGGACAGACGACGATGATATTCAAGGCGGGCGACGTGCAAATTAGAACGCCGACGTATGTCTGGAACTTTTTGCGTCAGCGCATGGACGAAAGCGACTTGCAACTTCGCCGATTGACTTTGAGTGAAGATAACATGTCTGCGGTGTTCGACGTGCCATCCGAGCTCGTGGACAAATTTACCGCCCAATCCGAAGAGGCGTCGGCGGGTAAGACGGGCATTACTATTGAAGCGTGCGAAGAGTTGCCGACGTTGTCTCAACGCCCGGATATGGGCGGTGGAGGTGGTGGAAGTGGCCGCGGCGGTGGGCGCGGTGGCAATATGGGAGGACGCTTCGGTGGTCGAGGTGGCGGCTATGGCTCGCCAGGCGGGCGAGGCGGCTACGGATCGTCGGGAGGCCGAGGCGGGCGAGGTGGCGGAGGGCGTTTTGGAGGACGTGGCGGCGGTGGGCGTTTCGGAGGACGCGGCCGATAAACATAATAGTTTCGGAGGACGCGGCCGATAAACATAATAGTTTCATTGTTCATTTTAATTAAAACATTGTTGTCTTGTTGCTAAGCTACTACAGTGCGTGTCTCCTCTCTCCTATCAACGCCATTATTTCTTCGGCTTCGAAGAGTAAAAGTCATCGATGGACGTGTCGTACGACTGCATCACGAGCTCAGAGCGAATCTTCCGCGCTGAATCCGTGGCTACACCGACGAGAATGAGAAGCGACGTACCGGCAAAACCACGGAACGTGGTCAAGCCAGTGATGTTCTCAACCGCTCCCGGGGTCAAGGCGAGGAGACCCAAGAAAACGCTGCCGAGCAACGACAAGCGTTCTAAGCAGCGGGTGATGTAGTCGCGCGTCGCCGCGCCCGGGCGAACGCCTGGAATGGATGCACCTTGACGCTTCAACTGGTCCGCGACATCCTTTGGTTCTAATTGCAGGAAAGTGTAAAAGTAGTTGAAGAAGCAAATCATCGCCACGTTCACCGGGACATACCCAGCACCGCCACCAGGGCTGAGGAACTTGGCCACGCCCATGACTGCGCCGTTGTCGGTGAACCGAGTCAACGTCGCCGGCAAAGCGAGCAAAGAGGATGCGAAAATAATCGGCATGACCCCAGCGCTGTTCACCTTGAACGGCAAGTAGGACGATTTCGCTAGACCACCGGCGTTGAATCGAGTGCTATATTGCATCGGAATCTTACGTTCAGCTTCTTGCACGTACACAATGCCCAGAGTGGTGAGCGCGAAGGCGCCAAAGAATACAGGAAGAACGGTAGCGTCGCCCTTTTCGGTAGCCAAAGACACTGTTTGGCCGATTGAAGACGGCAACGCGCTGACGATGTTTGTGAAAATCAAAAGTGACGTCCCGTTTCCAAGCTTGAGTTCGTTCAAAACTTCCCCAATGTACATTAAAATCATCGCCCCCGCGGTGAGCACGCAACTTTGCTCAAACAACCACATCGGCGTGAAATCCTCAACAAACGGGCGCACGTACAAGCACTGCCCGACGGCTTGGACGATGGCGAACCCAAGTGCACCATATCTAATCATCGATCGAAGGGAAATCCAAATAGTCAGTCTCCCCGTCTCGTCGCGTGCGCGAGCGTAGGCGAGCGCTCGCCATCGTGAATAGCTCAGTTTCCGTATTTGTTTCACGCCGTCGCCGCGCCGTAGCGCGTCAAAGCTCAATCGAACGAGACCTAAAGGTCACATCACTGCTATTCGTACAATACACATCGCACACAAAAGAATACTAAACGCACCTTTGATACTGTTGAAACTGTCGTCGTCCCGACTCGCCCTCCTCCTTTTGCAACTTTTTGAACTCTGGAAACACGCTCCCGAGCAACTGAAAGATAATGCTCGAGTTGATGTACGGAACAATCCCGAGAGAAAATATCCCAAGCTTGGAAATACTTCCACCCGTGAGCGTGTCGACGTATCCCATCATGCCGCCACCGCCCGCGAGCGATTCCGCAAACGCCGCCCGGTCGACGCCGCTGATCGGAATATAAGTCCCCACGCGCGACACCACGAGCAACGCAAACACCGTCGCGATTTTCCCCGGAAGTTTCCCAGAGAAAAAATCACCCATGTTCCCACCGTCGCCAGGGGACGAGCGCGTGCCCATCGCCCGCGTCGTCGGCGTTCGAGCGTTCGCCGCGAAAGTCTTTGCAAACCAATCCTCGCCCTCGTTCTCGAGCACCCCACCTCCGCGACGGGCGAGACCGAGCGGGTCCCAGACCCCATCGTTCGACGCAGGCGGCTGCTTGGCGAGCGCTGCGAGAGGCGCAACCGCGCTCGCGCGCCCGCGCGACGTCGTAGACGTGCGAGGTGCGGGCGTTGCGATGACGCGGGTCGATGACGTCGTCCGCACCGATGTTCGCGTCGTCGGCGCCGTCGGACGCACCGTCGCAGGCGTGAGCGTGCTCGCGAACATTGTGTGCGCGTGCGTAACGCTGGGCGAGCGCGGCGGTTGCGCGCGGCGAGGCGCGGAAGAGTAAGGTTTGTGTGGATAACCTTGTGGTTTTTTAACCTCTCCCGACCAAGCCGAGTGCGTCCGTGTAAATGTGATCGCGCCGTCGCGCTGTGATAAACAATAATAATGAATGATGACAATACAAATCATGTTCGTACAGCGCTATTTGAATCTGTTTACGTGCGAGTGTGAGTGCTCACCGTGCGGTGCAGGTCGCTGGATGGCACTAGAAGTCGTCGGCGCCAGATGTCGTCGGCGCCGGATATCGAGAGGGCTCTCGAAGGGCGTTTTTCGCCCCCGTGAGCGCGTGATCGATGGCTTTGGTGACGCCCTTGGCGCCGGCGATTGTGGCAAATGGTGCAGCCTTGATGGCGTGCATAGCGGCGGTAGACTTGGATGCCGATCCGGTGGCGTATTCGCGGTACGGGTTGACGATGACAGCTTTCGCGGCGCGCCGAGCGCCGCGCCAGACATCCTTGGATGCGAGAGACAAGCCTTCGAGCACGGTAGTTGGTTCCGGCCCATCGTCGCATAGTGGCAACGCGAATGATTCAGGTTGCTCCTCGGCATTGACATCGGCGTCGACGTCGACTTGCATAATGTATTCCGCGGCGGCGAGCAACGCCGCAGATTGCCCGGCGGCAAACGCGCCCAGTTCCATCGCCTCGAGCGACACCGCCTTGATCAAAGACGCAACGCCGATAGCGAGACCACCTACGGCCCCGCCACGCCTATTTCGAAACTCGAGCGGTTTCGAAATCACTTTCATGGCGTTCCTACCAATGTTCGCCGCTGATTTGATTGGTTTGACGCTCGTCAGGAATTTATGAGCTTGCGTACTCGACACATCATCAAGCCACGCTCGTGCGACGCGTTCGATGGCCACACCGGTGCCAAGGATGCCACTGATACGTACGGGCTGTATGTCGAGCCGTAAGCCATCCCATGGAATCAAATTGAGCGCTTCAAGGAGGTTACCCGAACGCAAGGCGTCGATGTCGACGTGTCGGCCGCAGTAGTCAAACCGAAGCGAGAGCTGGTCGACTTGGATCTTTTGAAAGTACATCGCGTCAGACGCGTCGCCGGTGTTGTCTCGGGGCGCAATCACAACTCGTGATAGCTCTGTGGAGTCGCGAAACACGCCCAGGAGAAGTCGCAATACTCGCTGATCGAGCTTGACGTGCATGGGCAACATCGACACCTTGACCACATACTCAACATCGCTTGACGCGTCCGCGTCTGGGCGCACGGCCGTAATGTCAAACGTGAACGTGTCACTTTGTGAGGCCCGTTCACCAAACATGGCATCGTACTGCAAGACGAATGGCCACGTCGCGCCGGGCGTTATATCTACGCAGGTGATGTCTTTCACAGAGCACGCGAGACGGTGTGCCGTGACACCGCTGTTCGCTGCAAAAGTGTCGATTCTCGTGGTCGTCGTCTTCGCTGAAAGTTCTAAGCCTGTTGATGTTCCAAAGGCATCGGTTGCAACTGAATCGGCGTGACCGGGCGTCACGGGTGATGTTTCTGACCAGAACAAACCAGGCAAGACGCGAACGTTTAGAGATTCGACGTCAATGTGCACAGTGTTCAATGGCACAGCGACGTCTTGTGGAAGAGGGAGATATCGCGTCCGAGATTTATCAGGAGTCTGTGTTGGATCGAGCACAGCCACGGGCGCCGGCGCGCGAATGGAAACGATGCTCGGAAACTCGCCCGCGAATCGAGAGTGCAAAACCGTCGGCATCGAGGCGTCATCCACTCGGCTTACCATGTGCCTAGACGAGCGCTGACGAACGGCCGTGACGCTACCGGAAGCGAATAACGGCGCCGGTCTACGCTTGCGTACCCGTCGGTTCGCGCGGTAGAAGAAATTATCAATAACGTTCGGGCCTATCGGAACACTTGAGTCACGTTTCAGCAACGGCAATCGATGCCTCAGCGACATCCCTGACGTCAGCGGCGCCCCTCGCAACGGACGTTTCGGGAACATGTCGTGATCTTGAGTGGCGTTTTCGATATCATCTGCAGTCACGTCCGCGCCGAGCGCGCCTCGCTTAGAAGCGTCAATGGACTTGGGCTTTTTCACCGGCGACACGAAGACGTATTCATTCTCGTCCCCATTCTTTACGCTCGTTGAGTCGTCGAAAGCGGCCACGTCGGATGTCAGCATTCGCTGCGCGGCGCGAATTGTATCTTTGTGCAGTTCGCTTCGACATGATTTCAGTCTTAAGGAAGCAATAACCGTACGCGTGGCTGACGTCACCGTATTGAGCGTCAACATACTGGCTGAGAACATGCGTGCAAAATTCTCTGCGCGGAGACTCTGCGTCGTGAACGGGTACGCGCATAATGAATGGATATCACCCGTGTCAGTAGCGCGTGTAGGTGCAATGTAGCCCGTGATCTCGCCTGTGATGACCTCAGAGCGCGGCGTCGTTAACGCATCTCTAGCGTCTTCAGGGGCTGGCGCGAGCGAAACGCGCAAAAAATCACTACGGATTATTGCGAACGAGCCGTTCGATTTATGCACCAATGATGGGTTGAATAGACGCAAAACAAATTTGAAACGTCCAGAATCTACGTTCACGCCGTCTTCGCGCGCGGGAATGAACGTATTCAATCGTTGAATGAGTGATTCGCATTCGCCAACCGAAACAGCCACGCCTGCGATGCACACATTCACGCACGTCGTTTCACCAAGAGCGCGGGCAAACGCAACCGTTGCACCCACTGGAACATCAGCAAGTCTACTATTGTCCATGACTAGAATTTCCGTATCGTTCACTCTGAGCTGCGACGATGTGCACTGCGCCCAAACAAAATCAGCGCCGACCGCGCCAGAAATTCCCGTTGCGGCGAAACACGCCACTTTGTCGAAAGTCCATTGTATCTCTTCACCTGACGACGAAATCTCAGCATGCGCCGTATTGTACAATTCATTTACATCGGACGGCGGATCAAGCTGCATGCAGAGTCGATCGATGCTGAGCGCCAAAACGAAAGGATTTAGCACTGAATCAGGCGTCGCGATTCGCAGCGCAAGCGGATGATGTTCTGGAAGTTCGTACATCGATTCCACCATGAACGATGCGATATCCAAAACGTCTGCACTCATCGTCACATGTGCTCTCGGTACACGTAACTTTACGCATAATGAAGCGTCGTTCGCGAGATGTTCACGAAGATTGGCACCAGTGTCGTCATCAGCGTCCACACTGCATACGTATGTAGAGCACCGTCTCGGAAGAGAACCATCTAGCGGATGCGTGGAGTCTTGGAGCCAATATATACTTCCCTCTACCATGCTAGACTCGCCGCCTCGCGCATTCATGTATTCAATTCCATTCAGTCTTGCTGAAATCTGACCCAACATGACCGATGCTTGATCATCATGTACAGCAACACAACACCGCGTTTGGTCATCCAATCCATCTACAATCACCGCAATTTCGTTATCACCGTCGACGGCAAACACACCTTCCAGCATCTTCCAACTTATCTCGAGCGCGTCTGACGCACTGATTTCAATGGCAGTCGCGCGTAGCGTACATCGTACGTCATCAAATGGAGCGCTCAGCGTGCACGCCGGACACGATACGTAAACGCTCATTCGCCTCGAGGGCGATTCCGGTTCTATTTCTATTGACTTTGTTAGCTCTCGCAGTGCGTCTTCGGCGTCGAAGAACGCTTCGTCTGAATCCTCGTACACGCTCTCCCCCATGTCATCGCTTGTGGCGTCGTGGTACGCGCTGGCATCCATCGAGGTCTTCTCGTGTAACAGTACATCGTTGATGAACGAACGTTTCGGTCGCGAGCTCGTCGATCCATGTAATCGTTCTACCGCCACAGACCCGTATGCACGGACAATGTCCGCCAGGCTACTCAAGGTGTGCACCGTGGCAACGGCTTCAAACGTGTCGAATTCGACATCGACGCGATGCGCCGAGGAATCTTTTGAATATCGAACTCTAGCGCGTGCGTCGACAACGATGGATTCGGTCACAGAGCAGCCATACCCAGTGCTTACCCGGCGCATTGAAATTCCGCCGAACGTCGCGCCCGCGCCGTGCGTGTAATCGACCTCATCGACGCGAAGAATAAATTTCGCGGCCCCAGATGTGTCTTGCAGCACCACAGACATTCCTCGCACGCGCGCCTTTAACCCGCGGCACAGCACATCTAACGCCTTAGTCATAGTCGCAGCGACTTTTGAACGCTCGGCTCCTTCAGCATCCTTCTCCTCGTCATCATAGTCGTCAAAAATGCCGCCGATGTCGCTTGGAGCCAGTCGTACCACGAGCTCAGCGTCCTCAATTTCCATCACCACCGCCTCGCGCCCCATGGCACTCCATGGAATGCGCGCGCGAATCACGCCAACTAAACCGGACACCAGCGTCACGCCCGCGTTCGCCGGTACATACGCCATCACCGCCTCCGCGTCCACCGTCGCGTTTGTCACGCGCGCTTCGCCGCGTCTCATCTCAACATTCACATCCAACGCCGAGCCATCCGCGTTCTTAAACACGCGTCCAACCGACGACGCGATAAAGTACTCGCATACCTTTCGCATCGCCGCGCTCGCCATCGCGTCGACGACGTCAATCGCGCGCGGTCGCTCGTCAAAAAAGCGTCAGCCGAGAGAGACAGTTATCCAGTGCCGCGCTGGTTTCCCGCGCGCACGCACTCACACGCGCGCGTCGCCACCGCGTCGCTGCGCGCGCGTGATACGACGTCTCGTGCACGCGCGTCGCGGACGTCGACAGCCTCACCAGCGCGCGTGGCAAACCGCGTCGCCGTGTGATGTGCTCACGTTGTTTGAACACGTTTTTTCATCATCTGCACAACTTCGACGTCAATCGTCGCCGCTCGCGCGCCGCGATGTCGACCGCGGTGTCGCTCCACGTGGACATGATGTGTGAAGGGTGCGCGGGCGCTGTGCGCAGGCTCGCCGCGAAGATTGACGGCGTTACCGACGTCGACGTGCGTTTGGATGCCAAGACGGTAATCATTCGAGGCGCGGGCTTGAGCGCGGAGGACGTGCGGGAAAAGATTGCCAAGTGCGGGCGCGAGACGCGCGTGGAGAGTACCGCGTGAATACGCACGCGCACCGATTCGGCGATCGCTGTGCGATGTAAAGATAAACGTTGAAAATTGTAATTACAGTGGCGCTACGCTCAGTCACGGTGCTTGAACACGGCTTTATTAAACTTTGTGGCGACTTCAGGACCGTCTTCGTATTCGTCATCGAGATTTCGACCGTCACAGACGTAGATGGCGACAAAGGTCCGACCGTAGCGACGATCGCGTACGCGCCGGAGGCGTGTACCAATCTCTGGGAGGATGTCGTCGGCTTGGCCTTTGGCGTATTCGACGATGAGAATGGTGGAATCCTTGACCAACGCGCTTTGATCGAGCTGGAGTAAGAGCTCGGGATAGGAAACCTTTTCGTACGGGGGGCAAAACGAGATGAAATCGAACGCCCCACCGACTGCTCGCGCGGATTTGTGGTGTTGGGTTAAGAAAGCTTGTACGCTCGCTGTGTGCACCGTCGTCTGCTTGGTCAAGCCGAGCGACGCAAGGTTTTTATTCGTCACATTGTTCGTCACCCAAGGGTCCATCTCGACAAAGTGCGCTTCTTCGACACCACGCGAGATGCCTTCGATGCCAATCGCACCGGTACCACAAAATAGGTCGAGCCAGCGCGAATTCGGTGGGAATTGCACATTGCTCCGCGAACCCAAAAAGTTGAGCATCATGTCAAACGTCGCCCCGCGCACCATCGCCATCATCGGTCGCGTATCTAATCCACTCGGCGACAACACCTTACGTTTACCAAACTTCCCCGCGACTATAGTCAAACGCTTATGCGTTTTCCTCGTCGCTTCATACTCCTTTTGCTTGTTAAATGCGTCCACCTCCTTCTTTTCCTCTTCAATCTGAAACAACAACTCGCGCGGCACGCCCATGGCCACCATGCGCTCAATATCATCCTGCGACATTTTCGATTCATTTTTGGACGCGATTTCACTCGTCTCGCCAGTCACGCGCTTCGGTGCAGCCTTGGCTGCGACTTCTGCCGCTGAAGCTCCGACGCGTTTCTTTGGCGACCTCGACGACGTGTTCACCGTCCCGCTCGCGTCGCCGCCCCCACCTCGAGTATTCGCCATCTTCACGTAATCCATAACGTACCCGCCGTGACCATCTTCATCATCTATGTTAAATAAATCCTCACTCTGTGTGCGGACGTTGGCACCGTCTGGCACGAAGAACCATTCGTCGTCCTCATCGTCCTCATCGTCGTAGTCTTCTTCGTCGTCATCTGTGAATGAGGAAACGAAACCTCCGTCGTCGTCCTCGTCGTCTAAATCTTCCTCATTCCAGAACAATAAATCCTCTTCGGCATCTTTGGCGTTCTCGTACCCCTTTTTCGCGCGCGCGACGACGTGCGAGCGATGCGTCGGGGCAAAAACTGCGACGGCCTGGTGGCGGCTGCGCGACTTCAGTGGTGCGGTTCGCGCGGCGCGGCGCGTCGATGTCGATGCCGATGGCGACGCGAACGATGACGTGGATGTGCGCTGCGTCGACGACGTGCGCGAACCCGCGATGTATCGCGCGTGCGTGGTCACGGATGTGCGCATAGTTGGTGGGTGTGAAGTGATGCGCGAGGGTGTCGAGCGACGCACTTTTTGGCGCGTAAAAATCGCCTTGGATGAAGTGACGCCGCGTCACGGCATTGCGCGGAGACTGAGGAAGTGAATGAGGCGGACGGGGACGACGACGACAAAGACGCGCATGCGAGGAAGGCCAAGTTTGCTGAGCAAAAAAAAGCAGCTAAGAAACGATGGCGCGAGAAACGCGTTTGAGAAACTTCGATAACGCCTCTGATCGTCTTCATCGTTGTTTCCTTTCACACTTCCACTTCCCTGTCAAAAGTTACGGGTAGAAATCATCCAAGGCCGGGGTAACAACGCATGCGGCAGAGGTAACAACGCATGAAATACCCTCAAAATTAGGGCTTATTCACATTCACGAGAACGGCGACGCCGGAGGTGCAATGCGGCGCGCGGACACGAAATTGAGTTGGCGAATGATACATGATTATTCATTCCTGGATACGAGTTCGCGCGTGAGCGATGTCTGCTCCAGGACTAGTTACTCGCAGTCCAAAACGTTTCTTCGTTTTCGCTACCGTAGCCGACGTAGCGCGGTCGACGCTTACCTGACGGCGTGAAATGCTTGAGGTAGAAAGGCAAGCCGCCGTCGACTTCGATGACGTCGTCAAATACTTTGGATAGCGCGTGCAAGGCATCGACGTGGTACGCCGCGGAGTCTTCTGCGCCATGAAAGATGACTATGGGTGATGACTTATCAGCGAATTTCTTGTCGGCGGCGATGGCAGCGAGCATGGCTTCGATGTCTGGCGTATCGACGGCGTCAGATAATCCACCTGTCCGCACGGCGGCGGGTGTGGACAGCGCTCCCTTCAGCGTCTCACGGTTGAAGTCTTTCACTGGACGCACGTCGAGTACACGCACGCCTGATTCATATAGTCGCTGCGCTTCACCAATATTTTCGACGCGCCAAGGCAGCGCCTCGATTTCTGGCTCTTCCTCCTCAACTAGCGCCGGCGGAGCCTCTGCGGCGGCGCGTTCGCTTGATTGAAGCATCTTCGTACGCGCATCGTCAAAAAGCTGTTGCGTTTCGACATCAATCTCTATCGTCGATGGCGATCGATCTTGTCTCGAGCGCTCCACAGCCTGTGCGTTTGCAAGCTCCTCAGGTTCTTGCCATCGCATGTATTCGCGAGCGAGCTGAATGTCGTTTACGTTTTGCTGCTCTTGCGCCAATTCGCGACCGCAGCGTAACAGTGCGTCGAGCGATACATCTACTGTGTCTAGTGTCACTCTCTGCTTTTCTTCACCAACCAAGGCGTCGTTCAAGTCGGCTAATCCAACGTTGAAGATCATTTCTCGAATGGCTTCGTCGTATACTCGTGCTCGAGTTGCTCCAAAAAAATCCAAAGGCTGATTTGGAAACGCTGCCACGAGAGTCTCGCAGCACGATTTCGTCAATCCATCGTCTTTCACTAGTGCATGAAGCATGTCGACCATCTCCGCTGTAGAAGGCGTCCAGTACCACAAATCCATGCGCCCGTCTCTCGTGAGCGGCGCGTAGAGCTTGGAAAAATCATTCCCAGTCACAATAATCGGCACTCGTGCGTTTTTGTTTTTGAAATCACTGCGCCACACCGTTCCTTCGCTCACCATGGTTGGATTGTCGCAAATATTCATCAGCGTACCGTGCGTGATTTGAGAATTCACCGTCCCGAGGTCGTCTTTAAATTTGCCGATGCCGGCATCCAAGTCGTTAATAATCAAACAACACAATTTCCCCGTCTCTCGCGTATACCTCGCCGCGCGCAGATACCGCCGACGCAACAACGCCCCTGGTTCACCCGCGACTCGATCCTCGAGCTCACCCGCGGATGTCACGATAGGCGTCAAACCCATGGCTTTACACGCGAGCTCCACGTTGAACGTCTTCCCGCACCCTTTCCCACCCCAAATCCCCAATATCAACGGCGTCGGCACCGGTATCCCACCCGAATCATTCAATACATTCTTCGCTACGTGCACTGCCACGCGCTGCATGAACCGCTCGGGCACATAAAACCCGTCACCGATGTTCGAAAACGTCCGCAAGCCGCTCTCGCGATGCTCCCCAGTCGCGACGTCCGCGTCCACGCCTAACACCGACCCTTTAAACAACTCCTCCTCCACGCCCGAGCGCTGGGAATAAATAAAATCCTGCCCGCCGAGCGCGTCTTGTCGCTCGGGCGTCGCGCGATGCGGCACGCGGCGCACCGGCGGCGTTCGCCGCTGCGTTATCCATCCTCCACGAACCGCGCGCGCGCCCGCCGCGGTCTGCACCGCGCCCATCGCGCTCGTCGACGCCGCGTGCGACGTCGAGCGACGCGTCACGCACGCGCTCGCGCGCGTATCGACGACCGCGGCGACGGGCGGCATCGCGCGACGCACTGGCGGAGAACGCGCGCGCGTGAGGCGTCCGCACCGTGTAGTGTTTACATCTGGTGGCGTCATCGCGACCGTTGGCCGCGGGCGCCGACGCGCGCGCACCGCACACGCGCGCGCGCGCGATCGCACGAACGCGCACGGACGCGCGAGGCTAAAGGTATTCGATCGATTGACGTCGGCGTCGCGCGACTGGAGGCGGCTGGCGCGGCGTCGGGCGGCGTTGGACGACGTGCATCGTGTGGTGTGCGCGCGGTGTGTGGTGCTTGTCGCGTGCGTGCGAAGGACGCACGGAGGGTGAGTGAAGTGGCGTTAGACGCGCGTGATGTCGTATGCGATGTCCTCGGATGCGCGCGCCGAGCGGCGAGATCGTTTGGCGGCGGCGGTGCGTGAGGCGGAGTACGCCAAGGCGCAGCGCGGGAACTTTTTCGTGCGCAACTACGCGTTGTTAAGCAAGTGGTGGTTCGAAGCGAACTTGAACAACGTATCGCTGTACATTTTCTCACCGTCGAGCGGTGTTCGTAGAAATGCGAAGCGGCTGTGCGAGTGGATATGGTTTGAACGCATAATCTTGGGGACGATTATCGCGAACTGCGCGACGTTGGCGTTGTACAAGCCGTTGGAAGGACGCGATAGCTCATGGAACAAGGGATTGGAGTCTGCAGAATTCGCTTTCACGGCGATATTTACGATTGAGTTTTTCGTCAACGTCGTGGCGAATAACTTTCTGTTTGGGCCTCCGGAGAGTGAAGTGTACTTACGCGACGGATGGAGAATACTAGATTTTGCCGTCGTCGTTGGCGGATGGATTTCGCTGATCATGTTAGCTGCTGGACAGTCTGGTGGCGGCGTGACCGCAGTTCGCGGCATCAGAGCGCTTCGACCGCTTCGTTCAATCGCAGGTTTTCCCGCATTGCGTATTTTCGTATCCACGACTCTGTCATCGATGTCAATGGTTTTTGACGTGATTATTTTTCTTGTCGTTGTCGTTGCCATCTTTGGAATTTTGGGGGTGCAACGTTTTGCTGGCAAGTTGTCCAATCGATGCGCATTTGCGAGCACGATGGATTTAGTAATAGATGAAGCTGAATGGCCGTGTTCAAATAGTACTTTAGGGCGCAGCTGCTCATCTGGTCAGGTTTGCGTAGCGACGGATATATCGGGTATGGAAAGTGGATTTTCAACCTTTAACAATATATTTGGTGCCACATTCATCATCTATCGCGTGTTTACTCTTCGTGGATGGACGGATTTGATGTATCAGATTATCGATGCCACTGGTGATAGCGTTGCGGCGTACATATACTTTGTGTTGTTAATTGCCATAGGAGCGGTGTTTGCGCAATCGTTCATGTTGGCGGTGGTGACCGCAAAGTACAAACAAGCTGCCGTCTTGGATGAAAAACGCGCACTTGATGACGTGGAAAAAGATCCGCAACCCGCGCCGATCGTCAAAGCGCAAAGTCTCAAACGTCAAGCCACGGTTCGCGTTATATACGGGCGTCGCTTCAAGGCACTCTTTGACAAGCCGATAGCGTACATGCACACCACAGCGTGGTATCAATCACCGCTAAAGAAGTTGATCAAGAGCAAACCTTTCGAATGGTCAATAACGGCTGCGATTTTAATTAATACACTGATTCTTGCGGTCCAGTACCGTGGCATGCAAGGACAGATAGAGATAGCGCTGACGAACTTGAACATGGCACTGTTGAGTGTTTTTGTGCTCGAGCTGTTACTAAAAGTCTTAGCGTTAGGGATTTTGGGATATGGCTCCGATCGATACAACGTTTTTGATGCAATCATAGTTTCCGCCGGACTGATAGAATTGAGCTTTCAAAACAGCAGCCTAGCTGTGGCGAGAGGCTTTCGATTACTCCGAGTACTGCGTGTCTCGCGTCTTGTGTCACGTAGTAAAAGTATGCGCCGTCTACTCGATGCGTGTATGGATGGTTTTGCAGTCATTATTAGCTTTACTGGTGTTTTGGTTATTTTTGTGTTCGTTTTCACGGTGCTCGGTATGCAATTGTTCGGAGGTACGGCGGAGTTCTATGATGTACGCCCCAATTTCAACACATTTGGGGACAGCTTCATGTCCGTGTTTGAAATCCTAACCGGTTCAAATTGGTATAAACTGATGCTCATCGCTATGTCTGGTCCAAGTGGCGCTGGGGCGGCATTATTCTTCATTGCTTGGTCTTTCTTGGGTTCATTTATTTTACTCAACTTGGTGATCGGCATGTTGGTTGATAGCTTTGCGCGATCAAAAAAAGCCAAGGAGCACGAGCTCAAGCTCTTAGCTGAGGAAGCCAAGCACAAACAAGAAGAAGAGGCGAATGCAGCTCGCTTGCAAGAGATGCAAGTATTGACTAAGTCTAGTATTGACGGTATTGATGACGATATGCCGCCAGTTTTGACTGCTGAAGTTCCCGTTGAATCAGCCGACGCGCCAACGTCAAAACTCAAACTTATGCGCGCCGAAGACGTGCAACGACATCCCGATGCGAAAAAAATCTTGGAACGCATTAAAATTCGGCGACAACGAAAGTTTGCACGAGAGGTTGATCTCATAGAAAGTTGGTTAGAAGATGCTGGACTGGATGCTGGCAGTGATTCTGACTCTGGCGTAGAAGACGACCACAAAGGCGCTGACGACAGGCTTACGCGTGATAGAGAAGCCATGTTGACAGCTGACGAGATTGATGATGGTATGCCTGAGGGTTCAATGACGGCGCTGATGTCGCAGAAAGTTACAGCAAAAGTCACATCGTTTGTTCAGATGGGTGTACCTATCCCATCCGATGATCGTCAAGTGCGAAGTTCATACCGGCGCTGGAAAATTGATACTGCCGCGGAGCGTGGTGGCGAAGACAGCGACGAAGAAACGCGGCATATTGTAGATGCTGATGTCTCAAATACGGATGAGTTATTAGGAACTCGCGCAGATACCGTCAACCACTTGCGCGAGCAGGCGTTGAATAATCTTCGACAAGACATTCTCAATCAAGACAGACGTATGGTGAATACAGAAGCGCTCAGTTGGGCGTCGAAACATTTGCACGCGAAGCCAGTCATGAAGAGCGCAGCAGCACAACTCCGACCGAAAGAACAGACTGCTGTCCTCGCGCAGCGGAGCGCGGAGGGGCAAATTACTGGCCAGCTTGGTAAGTTCAAAGGCCAAGGAGTTGATATACAAGGATTGAGCGTCATCGCTGAAGCAAACAAGTTGAGCAATGACATGAAGCTTGCCCAAATGGAGGCACGTAAGAAGGAAAGAATGATTGGATTCGGTGCTGTAAAGGCCGAAGAGAATGCGCCGTCGACATCAGACGCGCCGAGCTCAGAGACTGAAATGGGCTGGCGATCAAAGTTGAAGCAAAAGGGATCTAGTGGTGTGCGACGCTCGAGCATCGCCGACACGTTGAAGTCATTTGATGATCGGCCTAGACCAGGGCCAGTAACGGAATCATACGACCCCGACGATGCCGATACGTTATCAAATTCGCACTCTACTCATAGTCCACGAAACTCCAGCTTTAGGTCTCGTTCTGAGACGACAGGTGATCAGCGTGATATGTATCATACGCTCCTGCCGGTTGTTGAGCACACCGAAATGCCTGAGGTCATGGGTGTGGATTTCAGTTTGCCAAGAATGAAGGAGGATCTACGTGCAGCGAAATCGAGAAAAACGTTAGGCTTACCCGTTCGTGACATCGTCATTGATCAAACAAGAATAAAGTCGGCTGAAGTCAGGGTGGAGGACGAGGAAGATTGGATGGCTGGTGGTGGAAGTATGAGTAACGATCCCGAGTGCATGAAGTACGCTTCGCTTGGTTGCATTGGTTCGACTAATACAATCAGGCGGTTGCTGTTCATGGTGATCAAACATAATCGGTTTGAAATGCTCATGCTCGCGCTCATTGTGTTATCGTGTGTTCAACTAGCACTCGATGCTCCGACGGTTGAACCTACGAGTGACCTCGCCAAAGTTTTGAAAGCGGCAGACGTGTCTTTCACATTGATCTTTTTGTGCGAGTCTATTTTCAAAACGATTGCGTTTGGTTTTGCTATGCACCCTGGCGCTTATTTGCGATCATTCGGGAATTGCTTTGACTTTTTCATTGTAGTCATTTCCTTGGCTGTGGAAACCATGAATGCAAGCTCGCTCCGGTTCATGAGAAGCTTCAGATTGTTCCGCGCTTTGCGTCCTCTGAGACTGCTGAATCGCGTGAAGAGTATGCAAATTGTTGTCGCGACACTGGTTCACGTTATGCCGGATCTCGGAGGTATTTTATTGCTAGGCTTCTTTCAATTCTTGGTTTTCGCCATTTTAGGAACGCAATTCTTCAGCGGCAAGTATGACTACTGTAACGATCCTGTCGTCTCTGGAAAAGCAACGTGCGTTGGGACGTTCATCAACTCGAAAGGCGTACATTTAAGCCGTGAATGGCTACACCCGCCCCTGAATTTCGATAATACTCTCAACGCATTGTTAACGTTGTTTGTCATCGTCACCCGCGATGGTTGGCTTGAAATGGCATTTCAAGGCATGGATACGAGCGGGCTGGACGTACAACCCCAACAGAACAAGAATGGATGGAGCGCGATTTACTTTTTGTTGTTCATGATTACGCTCTCTTTTGTTTGGCTCGCCATGATTGTCGCCATCGTATGCGAGCATTACCGAAAGGCTTCAGAGTTGTCCACCGCAAACATGGCGCTCACCGACGAGCAAAAGGAATGGTCGGAAGTTTTGCGCATGAAACGCCACTCCGCAAAGCTCGCTCATCTTGATGACAACGAAGGTGGAGCTCCACGATTTTTCGTTCGAAAAAGCGCGTATAGTTTCGTTACAGATCCGCGATTTGAGTCTTTCATTATCGGTTGTATCGTGGCTAACACAGTAACGATGGCGTCGTTTCATCACGGTCAGCCTTCAGCGTACGGCGACATTCAACGCGCTGGAAATGCAATGTTTTCGTGGATCTTCTTGTTTGAACTCGGCTTAAAACTTCTTGCACTATTTCCAACGCGATATTTTGCAGAGCCATGGAACGTGTTCGATTTCGTTGTCGTCATGTCGAGTATTCCAGATCTCGTGGGCGTGGATTTCGTCGGCACGGCTATTCTTCGTGTCATGCGTCTTGGTCGCGTTCTTCGTCTATTCAGACAAGCCAAGGGCTTAAGAGCGGTATTCACTACATGTGTGAAATCCATCGAAAGCGTGTTTCATGTCATATTCTTGATATTTATGCTCATGTTTGTCTACGCGGTGTTGGGCATGAGTTTATTTGAGGATTACGAAACCAAGACGCTCACAGGTAGACAAGAAAACTTTAGAGATTTTGGGGCATCTCTCGCCGTACTGCTACGTGTTATCACAAGAGATAACTGGAAGCGCACAATGTTCGATACAATGGAGTGTGATTACGACATTGACGGCGTCGCTGCGAATTGCAATCGAGTTATCATCCCGGCGTTGTTCTTCATGTCGTTCATCTTGATGGGCTCATATGTTCTCATGAGCCTCATCATCGCTGCGATCCTGGACAAGTTCACCGAAGCTGCAGTCGAAGAAGGGTTGTTGTCAACTGCAAACATATTTACCACGGTCAAACGAAAGCTTCTGCTCGATACGTTTTCGAATAAGCTCCAGATTAAATTGGCGCAACACAAAGCGCTCAGCAAAGGACGCGACGGGCAAAACGCGATCGGTCGCAAAAGAGGTAACCGCGGCGCGCGCAAATAGAAATTAGAATTTTAGAGAAACATAATCATGTGTAATTTCAAGTTGTTGCGGCGAAGATGAAGGCTTAGATGGTGTACAGCTCAATTCTTGTCTTGTGGCTAAAAGTGATAGATACATACATTGCGTGCTTTGTGCTTTCCTTTCGCTTCACGTTGGTAATTCGAGAGCGAGAAAGAACGAAAGATTTCTCAAACGAGAGAATCAATTGAAATGGTGAATTATTGCGCAGCGCTTACTGACTTATTGAGTTCATCGGCGACATTTTCCGAGGACTGTTGTTTCGTAGGCTCAGGCTCGGTCGTAACCGTCGCCGTAGTCGTGCCGCCGTAGCCGGAAGACATGCCGCCGAATTGTTGCATGTGCATGAATTGCGCGAGCTGTTGATTCATCATGTGCTGCTGCATGGCTTGGAAAGCGGCAGGATTTGAATGAAAACCTTTAGAGTCATGCGGTATGAACTGTGCCCATGGATTTTGAAACATTGAAGAATATTGCGGCACGTGAACGCCGCGAGAAGCGTGGGAATACGCCGCCGCCGCCGCCGCCGCTGGATGCAGAGGCGTCGGGTGCGACAAACCGTCGCATTTTAATGCCGCCTCTGATATGGGCGTTGACGTGGGAAACGTCATCTGATGCGCACTGTTCAAACCCAAATTCGAGCTAGGCGTGCCAAATGGAAACGCCGGAGACTTATTCCAGAACTGCATGCCCCAACCCGTGGCTGCAGACATAATCGCCGCCGACGCCGCGGCTGCCGCCGCGGCTTGCGCTTGTCCGGCTTGTCCCGAAGACATCATGCGAGAGTATGCTGCGGGGTCCACGGCCCAAGTGCCATCAGAATACCTCCCTGTCGCTGTGTTACCAACGAACGTTTTCGCGTTTGAGCCGTCACAGCCGGGTTGCGAGCCTTCGGCGCTCCCTTGGTCTTCAGGCGACGCGCCTCGCGCGGCGGTGTTCGACGCGTCGTTGGAACCGTTTTGCCACTTGTGCCCATACGATCCCGGGCCTTGCTCAGCCTCGGTGGCCGAGCCGTCAGAACTACCGTCGCGCTTAATTCGAGCGCGGGTTGGCGCCTTCGATCGACGCACGCCCGCGTCGCCTCCGCGCGCCACCTCTGTCGTCGTCTTCGTCTTCGTCGCCTCTGTCGTCTTCGCCGCCGTCGCGCGCGAACGCTTCACGCCAGCCTTTTTCACCGTCGAAGGCATGTGCGACCCATCACCAGTTGCCATATCCGCCACCACCGCAGTCGTCGCATCCTTCACCGCCACGGCACTCTTCGCCTTCCTTCGCCCAGCGCCCACGCGCACGTTTCGAAGCGTTCCTCCCTCCGTCCAATATCTACAACACCCCTTACAATAAAACCTCGGTTGTTTCACGTTATAGTTGTTATAGTAACAGAACTTCGTATCATCACTTTTACATCTCGGACACGCGGTGAGATAATCCGGTTTGGGCAGCGCCGGCCTCGTCCCCGCGTCCGCGTCCTCGGCGCCCTTTTTCGTCGACGCCTTCCCCCCTCCGCGCGCGTTCGTCGTCTGCGTCGTCCCCGCGTGCGTCGCATTCGCCATCCCATGCGCATTCACATTCGCCGCGAAATCATCATTCGTCCCCGCATCGCCGTGCGACGTCACCCGCGCCCCGTGGGTCCCCGTCGCCTTCGTCGCGCTCCGCGCCCCCGACGCAGACACCGCGCGCAGCTTATCTGAACCCGCGTCATCCGACGCGCGCGCCGACGCGCCGAGCTCGCTTTCCGGTATCGCCGCGAATATCGCATCCTGTGTCACCGCGTACGCATAAAAACCACGTCAGTCTCACCGCATACGCACGTCGCCTTTCGCGCGCGTCGCATCGCCCGCGAACGCGCGCACGCAGTCACGCGCGACGACGAGTAATCCAAATCGCGCGCGCGTCCATCCGTGGCGCGATCGCGCACGCACCAATCCCGCGTGTGCGCCCGCACCGCCGACACCGCCGACGCGGTGGCGCGGTGCGACCTTTTTCGTGTGTCCCATCGCGTGCTGTCGCGCACGTCGCGCACTGTCGACGCGTGCACGACGACGACGCGTGCACGACGACGACGCCCATGGCACCGGTGCCGACGCGACGACGACGACGACGACGACGACGACCGAAAAAGGGGACAAAAAAAGCACACCGCGCGATGCGCAAAACACGCCAACGCTCATACTGCGCCGACGTTCGGGGCCATGCGGCGTGCGTCGTGACCACGCGACGACGACGGGCGAGCGACTGTACATGACACACATACGTGTATCGATGGTCACACTATGACGTGACGGTCGTCGGACGCGTGACGTCACGCGCGATGGTGGTGCGTGTACTTGCATATATAGATGGTTCGTGTGTAGAGTATGTAAAAAATATCTCGCGATCTTATCCACCGCCGGCGGGGGTCTTTTTCGCGGTCGGTCGCGTGCGGTCGCGTGCGGTCGCGTGCGTTCGTGCGGTCGCGCGCGCGCGACGACGATGACGATGACGACGCGTTCGTGGAATTCTGCGGCGATGGAAGGGGTGGAGTGCGTGCGTGATGTGCGAGGTGTATTACATACAGCGCGCTAGGAGGCGCGCGCTTCGAGCGTTTCGACGACGCTCGAGGCGCGCTTCAAGCCTTCGAGAGCGGCGATGAGACGGTGTTCTTCGTCGTTTGCGGGTGAATGCGAGGGAGTGACGTGTAAGTCGTCGCATAATATGGCGTCGCATTGATCGCGTATGCTTGCGGTGACGTCGAAGCCGAGGGCGGCGTCGCGGACGGCGCGAGGAAATGCGGCGAGGAATTCGGCGCATCGACGCGCCACGGCGTATAATGCGATGGCGACGGCTTCGCTGTGGGCGTTGCCCGTGCGGCGGGATGACGCATCAGCGATCGGACTACCAGTCGGGGCGGTGCCAATGAGTGGTGATGACACGTCGCGCACGGAATCTCCTCGCGCGGTGGCTTGGAACCACGCTTGATGGGCGTTTGTCTTTGCCGGCGCCGACGCGAGTCGAATGTCCACGACTGATTTACGCGGACACGGCACGCCCGACACGACTTGCGGAGCCGCAAACCAACGTAAAAACGTCACGCACGCTTTTCGACACCGAAGTTGGCCTTCGGGTGACGTAACTTGCCACGAGCCACCAAACGCGGCGGCGAGAGACTGAAAAAATAACGCCGTGACTTCAGCTTCGCGAAGCGTTGCCGTCGTAATCTCGTGCGGCGCAAGCGCAGCGAGCATACGAGTCTCGAGAGCGGTGTAAAAGCGAATCAAATCACCGCTCACTTCGACGTGAGACGCCAGCGGAGATGCGGCAAGCATGGCGGCGACGTGTAAAGCGGCGCAATACATGTCGTGGGACGTCGCGTTTGGCGTCTTTGATTTTGCCAACTCGACGCATAAAATGGCAAGTTGCCGAATAGTGTCCGATGCGAGTAATATTTGCGCACCTTGTTCGCTTTGCGACAGACTCAAGCACGTATTGAGCGCGGCAATGGTGGGTGAATCCGTGGCGTCGTCGCCCGTCGCCGGTCGAAGCGGAGGCAAGATTTTGTGCGCGCTCAGCACTTGTAACAACGCCGACGTCGGCAGCAAGTCGTGCGCGATGTCTTGGAGCAACATTAAAGCCACGCTTGACGTCGTTTTGCCGTTTCCGTTGTGCATTCCATCACTCGACGCAGCACCGTAACAGATGAGAGGAATGAGCGGGAGCACGCACTGGCCGAGCTCGTAACTCGGTTGCACCGTCTTTGCTGATTGTTCACCAGCGCGCCAAGCACGAATAGCAAACAGCATCGCGGTAAACAGCGGATTCACCAGTGGCATGACGTCGCGAGTTGGCACCCCGCTCGTCGCTCGCGTCGCTAACGCATTGGTGACCGTGGCTATGACGCCCTGCACGGCGACAAACTCAATCTCCGCCGGTGTCCGCGGGGATGCGCTTGATGCCGCAACGCTCCACATTTGTACCACGACAGAGAACAACTCCGCGGTTTCAATCGCGAGTGGGCTCACATAATCTGCCGAACTCTCCATGTCTGTTTGCAAGATTGCATTTAAACGCGCGTTGACGTCTGTGACAGCCTTGCGCCGCGCGTCGCGGGACCATCCATCCAATAACGATTTCGGCGTCTGTGTCTCGTTTGCGCTCGAGTGCACCACGAGAGCGGTTGTAGGAATAGTGCTATCAATAACACGCGCACCTTGATGCGTGTAGACACCCGCATGCATCTTCGGTAACGCACTCCCAGCTGCGGCGGATATAAACGTTCGAAGCGAACAAATCGCCGTCGCTTGGGCGTCCGCGACGGATGATGTCAGACACGTCTCCGCGAGCTGACCGCTCATGACTCGCCCTAAAGCGGCGAGTTTACCTTCGGGCGCTCCCCATTGGTCATCGCGTTGGTCTTCTTCAATGCATCCAGTCGCTACACGAATCCAGTCGGAGTCGTACAAGTAAGACTCGCCGTATTCAGCGACGCCGCAGACGCCTAACGGCGCCCGAGCTAAAAGCGCGCCCTCAATGTGCATGCTCCGCGCCGCAGCGAGTAACTTGTGCACCGGGTCGTTCGTCATGACACTTCCAGAAACTTGAGCACTCGCTTCGCGTGCGACAGCTTCTAAAATTGCAATATTTGACGCACCACATTCGCGTAGCTCCTTTGCCGCGCAGTGCGCGAGAAGCGCGTCTTTTATTTGCCCACACATTGACTCAAACGTCGCATCCGCTAGTAATGGCGAACGTTTCAAAGTCATTTGCTCGCGCTCGAGCTCCACGATGCACTGCATAACGCAGCTTTGCGCAGCGTACTGCGTTTCACGGCGCTTTAATGAGCAGCTGTCGTGTACAAGACACATGTCCATCCAGGACGCGAGCCGCGTCGTCGACCATTCGCGCATTTGAGCGTCAAACGAAGCATTCGCATTTTTAGGATTCTTCACCGAAATTTCTGCTTCAACGGCGAGAACAGAAAGGATCGCACTTATGGTGCTCAATTCATGCGCCGTAGCGGTTGCATCTCCTGCAGAAGACGTACCGATGCACGCGACGAGTCGCTTCCACAACTCAACATCCTTCTCCTTCAGCGGTTGCACTGTTCTGCTCATTAAGGGCTGTCGTCGCCAAAGCGCGCTTAACACGCGCACGAGGGCCGCAAGGCATCGCGGCGACTTTGCTCGCAACTTGTTCGGATCTTCGAGGATTTTCCAAAGCAGGTGCACCGCACCTTCGAGCTTCGGCGGTGCCTTTTCTGATGCCGTCGTCGGCGGCGTCGGCGTCGGCGGCGCGAGCGCCAGCGAGTTTGACGGTGCCGCACCGGGCGCGCCAGGCGTTGTGGGCGCGGGTAACGCACCCAACGGCGCAGGCGCCGGAAGTGCGGCTCCACCGGGTGCAGGCGTGAGTGGCGCTGGAGCCGTTTCATAGTCTTCGTTCGAAAGCAACATGTGCACCCACTCTGGTTGATTCGCCACGCCGGCGCTCAAAAGATCCGCCGCATCAGACACCGCATCTGTCTCATCATCAGCGTGCTCGAACATTCTATGCATCGCCTTTAATATCTCACCACGATCATTGCTGTCGAGCGTAGCCGCTAAAGGCACAGCTGCAGCCATGGCACAGAGCGGTATGAGCGCGGGCAATGCCAGCGGATAGCACGCCGCGGCGTACGGATAGCCCGCGTACGATGCAATCGAGCTCGCGAACGGCACTCCATCGTTCACTGTTTCGATGAGCAGTAACTTTTCTAACACCCCGCCGAAGGATTCTCCGGCGTGAAATACAATCAATGGGAGCGTCTGTAACACAGTGGCAATGGCATCTTCGAGCGTCGTCACTTCTTCAGCTCTCGGCGCGCCCCCGTCCTCATGTAATCGACGCAACGCATTGGCATCGTACACCAACGGCGCGAGCGCTCCAAAACAAATAGCCTTATCTGTAAGCAAGTACGAAAGCACTTTGTCCCGAAGTTTGCATGCGAAATCGCCATGTCGCGGAATAAACACAGCGCGAATGACGCGATGCACGGCAGCGTGCACGGCCCACTTCTCGGCCTTGTGCTTGTATCGCCACTGGATGTGCCGCACGCCTACTTCTTGCAGCGCGTGGTCTACTAAAGCTTCTAATCTATCACCCAAACCGCCGTGATTGAGCAAACGCTCGACTAAATTGAGCACCGCCAGCGTCAATGGGTACTCTCCGAGCCGAGATTCGCCGTCGCGAATGGCGCGAATGAGCCCAGGAACACCCGTACCAGGGGTTCCAGCTAAAAGCGGCGCCTCGAGAACTTCATCAATCACTCGTGATGGCGATGCTTCGGCTAAGGGCGCAAGCGCACGTAAGATGGTGGCTACTCTTCGAATGCCATCCTCCGTGTTTTGCGTCTTACTCGCCACGTGAAGCGCCAGCGAAAGGCCGCTAAGGATATCGGTGGGCGCACCTTTTGGTACGGATTCCGAAACATCGCACGTCAACATCGGTCGCGCAAATGACGGTGCATTCGTGAGTACGCTGGACAAAAACAGCGTCGTCGCTTCCAGCTCGGCGCTCTCGCCGGGAGACAAGCCGCGGGACAGCCCTGTACTCGCCAACAGCGAGAGGCGCGTGAGACACAAGTGCAAGCCATCAGCTGGGGCGGCCCAGACGATTAATGGTGCGTTATCTGCACACATATCAATAGCCAGACCACGCATGCCAGCTTCGATGTATCCTCCTGGAATGTAGGGACTTGTCAAGCGATGAATTGCCGTCACCGAGCCTTGGACTTCGCCCGAATGCGCGTTCATCGCGGCGTCGGCGCCTGGTTTTAAACTTTGCTCCAGAATATCCTTTGATGGCACGGGAAGCGCCACCGTGGGGAGTTGGGCGACGTAGCCTAATACACACTCGGCTGCTCGGTGACCCTCAGACAATGCCGCGAGCGTGCGAAGGAGCGGTACGGAATCATATGGAAAGCGCTCGCGGCAACCTTCGAGCAATGCGAAGAGCGGCGCCTCTTGACCATCCTCGCGTGCGCCTCCCCAGAACTGCTCACACAGCAAAGGCTGGTCGACTAAGAGCTTTTGGAGGACGTCTAATAATTGTTGTAATTCATTCGGTGGCAACCGGTGCACGGGGAGCATGTCGTACGCCGCCAAAATTGTTGAAAACATATTCTTCAACACAGACTTGTGAAGCGTCACCGTCGTGTCTTCGCCGCGGAGTTGCTCGGCATCGAGCAAGTGCGAAAACGATGCCAGACCGCATTCATTTGCCTTGGTCGTCATCGCATCGGCGCTAAACCCTTGCGGCATGAAATCCGCATCGGATGGAAGCAAGGTGAGAAACGTCGCCCACGCGAGAAGGGTCGCTCCGTGCGCGGCGTCGCTCTGCCACTTCTCCATCATCTCCGTCACCGACTTTAACACACTCGATTCAAGAAACGCGTGGTCTTTCAAACTTTTGCCAGAAAATCGATCCACCAAGTTTTCTAAATCCATGGCTGCAATCAAAGTCACGTTACACAACGCTCGGATGTCCTCAGTAAACGCGTTCACCTGCGCGCTCGCGACGTGCGCGCCTAACTCAATCGACGCCGCAGGCACGCGTCCGAGCGCACCAGCCTCAAACGTCTTTGAAATCTTCAAAAACCTCTCCGGTGAACACTTCACACGATTGTAATACAGCAAAAACATCACCTCGAGCAGCGCTACGATTTCTTCCAGCGCCTGTCCCGCCCACGCCGCCGCGTCTCTCGCGCTCGCCCCTTCCGGCCCCGTTGCGCTCGCCCCACTCATGTGCCGATCAATCGCCCGCCACACGTTCTCCTCCATTCCAAACGCTAACATTTTCCCAACCGCGTTGTCGTACACCGCCCCACCGTCGCCGTTCCCGCTCGAACTCTTCGCCAACAGCGCGTGCGCGCACTTGATCGCCCCCAACCGCTCGCGAAAGTAAAACCGCATCACCTCTCGCACGACATCCTCCGTCGCCTCGCTCGGCCGCGGCATCCCTCGCTCATCGATGCATCGTCGCAGTAACACGTACGCGAGCACCTCATCGAGGCACAACCGCTCGGCGCACCCGCGCGCGACGCGCGCCAACGTTTCGCTCACCTTTAACGCCTTGTCCCCGTACGGCACCTCCCCCGACGCCAACGCCCGCGCGCTCTCCGCCGATCGCGCGCGATAGCCCTCACCGAACGACGCAACAAACGTCAACGCATCATCCGTGAGCTTACCAATCGACGTCGCGTCCTCGGCGGCGTCTTCGATGGCGTAAAACAGCGCGCGCGTCGCCGGGAGCACGGTCGATGCGCGCGGCGCATCCGGCGCGCGCGGCGCCAGCGCCGGCGCCGCGGGCGCCGCCGCGGCCGCGACCGGCGCCGCGGCGACCGCCGCGGGCGCGTCTGCGGGCGCGCCAAACGTAAACACCATCGCGCCGCGACGGTGTATGACGGCGAGGGTGCGAATGCGACAACGGTTGCGAAAAAAAGTGAAAAAAAAGCAACTTTGCCGCACGTTGACGCGCGACATTCGCACCCTCGCCGCCGCGCGGCGCGATCGCGTCTGTCGGACGCGCGCGCGAACGACATTTATGCGTCGCTCCACGCGCGCGCGGCGCGGGCACGGCGCGCACGCGGCGGCGAACGGCGCGCACGCGGCGGCGGGCTCGGCGCCGCAGCGCACGGTGCGCGACACTGGTTTCGTCCCCGACGCCGGCGTCGGGTGCCACATCGCGCTCGACGTGACGACGACGAGCGGGTACGCATGGCATCTCGGGTGTGAATCGTTTGACCCGGATGAGTATTCCGACGACGTCGTCGTGCCTGACGTGGCGTTTGATGTGAGCGGCTCGTCTTCGTCTCCGCGCGTGAGCGCGTGCAACGTCGTCGGCGACGATGTAAAAGTTGCGTACGTGAGCGTGTACGACGTGCGATGCGTGGGGAAACATAATCGCGAACTCGCGCAGGGGCGTACGGTTGATGACGCTGGACGGGTTCGGGCGTGTACGACGTTTATCGTGTTGATTCCGCCTCGCGCGTTGGCGCACCTGTGTCGGTTGACGCTCGAGCCCGGGACGTCGGTGGAGGACGTGCGCGTGGATAGCGACGTCAGGGCGTGGCGTATGCACTCGGCACCGCAAGACACGCACGCACAATCCATTGGGTTTCCTTTGCTTGGCGATGCGTTTCTGTGCACGCAAAGCGAGGGTGGGGAGCTCACGCATTTCTTTGGAGGCAACTTGCACGCCGTCGATTTTCGATGCGATGAAGGCACGCCGTGCGTCGCGGTGGGCGATGGCGTCGTCGTGGACGTGCGCGACGCGCACACGTTGACGGGAATATCGGTAGGAAATTTGTTCGCGTGGAACTCTATTATTTTGAAACTCGACACCGATGCGGGCGAGGTGAACCGGGAAGACGAGGAGGAATCCACGCGCGCCGACGCCGCGGGATGTAGCACGACGACGCGGGACGCGGATGACGACATGGAAGCTCAACAACGCGCATTGTACGACGTCAAGCCTGGTGATTTATACGTTGAATACGTGCACATTCAAGCGCGCAGCGCGCGAGTGCGTGTCGGTGACCGCGTGCGTAAAGGGCAGGTAATTTGCGCGTCGGGTTCGGTTGGATTTAGCCCCGAGCCGCATTTACACTTTACCGCGTTTCGAAGCGCCGAGACGACGGCAGAGACGTGTCGAGTATTGTTCGAGCCTGCGCGTAATCGTCGACAGACGTACGTGCCGCGTGCGGGTCGATATTATAACGCCGAGCGAGGTTTAGTCGAGTAAAAACGCGTGTGAGACGATGTTTCGTCGTCAGACGTTTGATGTAATCATTTAAAAATCACGCGTCTCGCGCACTCACTTACTTTTGTAAAGTCGACAAAGTCGAAGATGCAGTTTGCGCCAACCCAAAACCAACGGCGCACGCACCGGCGATGACGAGTTGCGCCGCGACGCTCGACGCGCTGTCGTCTGGCAACGCGTACACGACCCCCGCGCCCGCGAGCGCGAGCGCGTACCCCGCCGCCGCGATGTTCCCCGGCGATCGGCGATCATAGATGATTTCTTCACCCTTCGACAACAACCCGAGTTTCTCCACCGTGCTCAACGACACACCAGACTTTTCCACGAGCGAGATCAACCCAAACGACTCGGCCGCCGCGACGGCTTTCCCGAGCAACCGCAGCTCCTCCGCCTTGGATAACACCCTCGGCTTCGCCGCCGCGCACGTCACCACGCTCGCGCGACGAGACGCCACCAACGACGTCGTACGCGTCGTCGTCACAGACACACCCTTCATGTGCGTCGCAAACATGATGATTACGCACGCCCTTGTGCGTTTCTGATGAGATCGCTATCCACAACGCGACATCGCCATCGATGGAATCAATCAATCCGTCAGTCACGCGTCACGCACACCACACGAGTCACCCTTCACCATCGCGAACGCGAACGCGACGACGATGGCATCATTACGCGCGCACGCGTCGACATCGTCGCACCTGGAGTCGCACAGTGCCGCGCGCGACCAGGCGACGCCCGCACACCGCCAACCACCCGTTCGAGGGGTGGTCGGCGCCCCTGTGGTATCGACCAATCATGACCAGGTCATATATTCGCGACCAATCGTGACCAGGCGAACCACGATGGTGGGGGGTCACCGATGCGGTGCGGACGCCGGCGTGGCGATCGCGCGATGGGCGCGTTCGAAAGCGACGCGCGTGCGATCGCGCGTGCGATTCGATCGATATCGAACTCGATCGATTATCACTCGATCGGGGCAACGCACGACACCGCGACGCGCGCCCATCCATCCATCCATCCATCCGTCGTCGCCGTCGTCGCCGTCGTCTCCGCCGCGGCGCACGCGATGGGGAAGACGGCGAGACGACAGAAGCGACGACAGGGCGGCGGTGGCGGCGATGGCGGTGGAGGTCCACGCCTGGCGGCGCGAGGGACGATGGTGATGAAAAAAGTGCGCGCTGGCGGCGACGCGGTCGACGACGACGAGGCGACGATGATGCGCGTGGATTCGACGACGACGACGACGACGACGACGACGACGACGGGGGTGGCGTCGGAATCGCGAGTGTTGAAAGCCCTGCTCGCGGGATCGTGTGTGGATTCGTGTAAGGCGCTGGATGCGTGTTTCGCGGCGCGCGCGGATGTCAAGGCGTCGACGTGCGAACGCGCGCTCGGGTTGTGTCAAAAGCACGATAAAGCGAAGCCTGCGTTGAGGATTTTAGCGCGGATGGATGCGACGGGAGGGGCGGTGAAGGTGACTCCCGTGGCGCTGCGGTGTGTGTTTTTTGCGTGCGCGAAGCGAGGGATGTTGGCGGAGGCGTTGACGTTGATGGCGCGTAGAGACGCGAGCACGGGGGCGAGGCTTTTGGGTATGGATGTGCTCGTGCGCGCGTGTGCGATGACCCCAGGAGGGGTGGATGGTGATTTAGGATTAGCTTTGCTCGAAAGTGCGCTGCGTGGGATGAGTGGGTTTGGGTCGTGGGAGCCTGGGACGACGGCGGTGATACGCGAGCAACTACCGTTTACGTTGCCGAAATTACGCGACGACGACGACGACGACGACGGATATCATGTCGTCAAGTCCGCTGAGGCGCGTCAGATTCATTACCCAGAAGGAAGTTTTAAGGTTGTATGCTGGGACGATGGTCGACGACGGCCGGCGGATAGGCTTCCACTCATGCTCTACGCGCCGGCGCACCCGGGCGTGATTCCGCTCGAACCGTCGGGACTCACCGAGGCCACGCGGCACGATATCCCACACGTCCCTGGCGCGTTTGCGGTGACAAACGTGCTTTCGCGGAACGAATGCGCCGCCATCGTTGCCGCAGGTCAAACCATCGGCTTACGCACGGACCCGAAAGATAGGGATCAAGGCACCGACGCGTCTCGTTTGCAATATTGCGAATTCGTCGTGTGGCCGCGCACGATTGAAGCGTTATGGCGCCGCGTCGCGGATTTGATGCCGCAAGGCGCGTGTGGGATTAACCCGCGATGGAGATTCTTTCGTTACGGCCCGGGTACGATTTATCGACGCCACGTTGACGGGTCGTGGCCCGCGGGCGGGCTCAACGCCGACGGCGAATACGTCACCGACGCCTCTGATGGCAAGGTGCGTTCGCGCTTGACATTCTTAATCTATCTCACCGAAGGTTTCGATGGCGGTTCAACGACGTTTTACACCGCCACCCCGGGTGAACCCGGGGTGATTAGCGCGCGAGGGGTGCAGCCACAGCTCGGTGCGGCGCTGTGTTTTCCCCACGGGGACGCCGAAAATTCACCCATTCACGAAGGAAGCGCCGTGCGTGTGGGCGCGGGCGGCGAACAATTCAAGTACATCATCCGCACCGATGTGTTGTTCGATTTAGCGTCAACACCACAATAACAACGATTTGTACTTGTACATGTGTAATAATAATAACAACAACACTATTCTTCTAAAGGTACACGACGCCGCATCCTTCGGGTAACGCCACGTGCAACGCCTTGACTGAAAATGCGCTCCTCGCCGTCGACGACGCGTCCCTTTGAACGATTTCAATCCCAATCGAAGGCGTCGTTTTCGCCGACGCGTTCTCATATCCAACAATTGTAGATGAATCACGACCGAACGCAGCGCGATCCTTGCGATCCTCTGCGGCGTATTCGACGACGCCTCGCGCCACGAACCCGCGCTTGGCCGTCGGCCCGAGCGACGACGTCACATTCGCCGCCACCGCATCAACATCGCCATCGCGAACGACCACGCGAACAACCACCGCCGTTTTCGCCGCCCACGGCGCGCCCGTTTTAACAAACGTCAAACCAAACAGCGACTCGCCGCTCGACGTATTCGTGCGACACCCCGCGAAGGCGTCGCCCGAGCAACGCTCGCCGTTCGACGCGCTCGCTCCACCGTTACGAATCGCCGTATTCCTCGCGCGCGCCGGATTGTCACCACCGACGACAAACCCCACGAGCTCGACTCCGCGTCGGTCGCTCGACGTCGGTGACTCGACCGCGTCTTGAAACTCGACGGCGAACGCGCGCGAGCCGTCGCGCACGACGACGGCGTCCTCATCCATGAGCTCAAACTCGGGCACCTGCGCCGCGAGCGCGCGCGCGGCGTCCGCGGCGCGCGCACCGACGCACGAAACGACAACACGCGTGATTGCGGGCGCGACGGCGGCGGCCGCGGCGCGCGCGTCGTTATTTCGCGCGTGCATGAACAGCGCCGCGAGCGCAGTGGCGCGCAACGCCTCGCGCCGCGTCGTCGACGCCGCGGCGGACGCCGCCGCCGCCGCCGACGTGGATGCCGACACCGCGGGCGCGGTGGCGCCACGACGCACCGCGGTGCGCGTCGCGCGTCGCGCCACCGCCGTCGTCGGCGTCGCCACAGACGGCATGAGGTCGCGGCGCGTTGTAACGGCATTTCTCAGCGCGCATGCCCGACGACGACGATATGCACGACGTCGTCGCGTCCGACGAGGACTGCGACGACGACGAACGGTACGATGACGACGATGCGTCGGACACCGACGCGTCGTCGTCCTCGTCGCAGTCGCAGTCGCAGTCGTTGGATGTCGATGACGACCTCGTGGATGCAATAATGTCGCTCGAACGCACCTGGGACGCGTCGATGCAGCGCGATTACGTCACGGGCGCGCGACTGATAGACGCGTTGCATCGCGCGAAACTCCGTGAGCGGTGTAAATCCGTGCGGGAGGCGTACGCGGCGCGGTTTGCGTTGAATGAGCTGCAGTGGCGCGCGTGGATTCGAGACGCGCTCGAGGACAAGACGACGGAGAAAGCCGAGCGACACTCGCGCGCCGATGCGCTCTTCGCGCGCGCCGTCGCGGATGTCGGCGCAGCGAGCGTTGAGCTGTGGATGGGCCGTTTACGTCTCGGGTTGGAACGCGGATTGGATGATGACGAGCGACGGAACGCGTACGATGCGGCGGCGCGCGGGCCGGGGACACACTACGTCGACGGGCACACGATTTGGGCCGCCTATCGCGCGTTCGAATCGTCTCGCGCGAATGACGCGAGCGATGTGAACGCACGCGTCAAGGCGCTGTTTATTCGGCAGCTTGCGCTGCCGCATGGGGAGATTGATGGGACGATGGACGCGGCGCGCGCGTGGGCCGCGAGCGCTGACGTCAGCGCGGGCGTCGTCGGCGAGCTCGAGCGCGCGTACGTTACTGGATGCGCCGCCAAGGACTTGCGCGCGCCGTATGAAGAACAAATAGCGCTGCGCGACGGGCAAGTGCCATCGGGTGCGACGTTGCGAGCGTATAAGCGTTATATTGAATTTGAAGTCGCGAACGGCGCGCCGGCGCGAGCCGAACACGTCTACGAGCGCGCGTTGATTCTCTTCCCGTACGTCGGTGAACTCTGGCGCGAGTACCTCGTGTTCGCGCGCAAAGCGAGCGAGGATGCGCGCGCCACACTTCTCGCGCGAGCGCTCAAGACGTGTCCTGCGTCTGTCGCGCTTTGGACGTACGCGCTAGACCGACATCGTTCGCGCGCGCTAGAAGACGAAGCGTTGGAGGCGCGGTTTCGCGACGTCAAAGACGCCGCCTCCGTGCTCAGCGTCGTCATCGATCGATACTTTTGGCACGGTGAAGACTTGGACATCCATCGCGTGCTCGACCTTACCAAACGAGGGTTTGAGCACATGAAGATGGTGTTTTCAGCCAACGCGAGCGCGCGCGACGCCGTCGACGTCATCCGTCGAGCGTTTCTCGCTCCGCGGATGGCTCGACGTCTCGCGCAATCGCCCGGCGACGTGTGGGCCCCAGTGCGCGACTTTCTCGCGGACATCGCAGACGACGCACCGTTTAAAACTGCGGCGGAATTCGTCATCGCGCGCGCGGAATTTGAAGCCATGAATGACTCGAGCGCGACGACGACATCGACCGTGTTGACCATTTTTGACTCGGCGTCCCGACGCGGCGTCGAACCCGTCGGCGTGTCCAAAAAGTCAGTCGACGACGCCACGCGCGTTCGACTCGGCGAACGCATGATACTCGATGCGAAATTACATTACTTGGCATCGGTCGACGCCAAGGCGTACGCAAAGGTGTATGAAGACAAGACGAATTTCGCGCGAGCTAGCCGCGAGGTTGATTTCGACGCCGCGTGCGAACGCTTGGACGCGAGCGCGGCGGCCAAGGCGAAATTGCGCGCCGCGGCGTCGGCGTCGACGCGTAAACGCACCACTGGGGGTGGCACAACCAAACCCGCGCGTAAACGCTCGAGACGCGACGACGACGCTGGTGCTCAGCACGACGCGAAACTCAAGGACATGGACCACGACGCGAGGGTCAAGGCGCTCTTTCCCAACCGGGACCAACGCACCGTGTTCGTCAAGAATCTATCATGGGACGTCACCGATGCCGAGCTCGCGGAGTTTTTCGACGGTAAAGGTGGTGATGTCAACGCGCGCATTGTGAAAGATAAAGCCACGGGCCGTCCGCGTGGGTTTGCGTATGTTGATTTTAGCGTAGACGCGGCGGTGACGGCGGCCATTATGCGAAGCGGGGAAAAATTAAAAGGACGCGCGATTGATGTGGCGAAATCTCGACCGCCCAGCGCGACGACGGACGATGGTAGCGCTGGACGAGGTCGTGGTCGAGGTCGAGGTCCAGCGAGCGACACCGCCGGTCGCGGTGGCCGCGGTGGTCGCGGCGGTCGTGGCGGTTTAGGATTGACGCCACGCGCCGTCGCCGCGGCGCCCGTACCAGCCGACGCCGCGGGTAAAACCAACGCCGATTTCCGCGCGATGCTATTCGTCAAGTCAAAGGAAGGTGAAACTTAGGTTGCGTTGTCGTTTTGTTATATAGCACCTATCGGTAGTCTTACAGAGTCTAATCTAAGCTCTATTGGGAATCGTATTACTTTTTGCGTCTTCGTCGCGGGGCTATCAATCACGTTGTACAGTTGCCCGCTTCCCGAGAATACGCGAGACTTTTCAATCTCAAATGTTGCGTGCGCATATGCGCGAGCCACTAGGCGCCGCTATGTCATCAACCCCAAGATAATCGTTCGAGGAACCGACGGAAAAGGTACGGCGTGAGGTCCGTGATGCCATTTCCAAAAGGGACGTACTTGAACACTCGAGCGCGCTCCTCTACCAATCGGCTCGTGGTTTCGTCATCCATCCCGAGAAGCTGCGCGAACACGGCTCGATCAGTGTTTTCGGACGCCAAGGCTTGCTCAATGTTATCCATGTTACGAGTCGCCACGAGCGCCATGACGTGCCCGTTTGCCGAACTCAACGCCGTTTCCAACCCCTTGGCATAGGACGCATCCGTGGCTGCCTTTGTCGGTAACAACGCACCGCTATCGCGGTCCAATCGCAAGTACGCCCCTCGAACGAGTTTAGCCCCCATAGTGTACCCGCGATTCTTCGCAATCTCGATGTCTTTTTCGAGTTCATCCACAGAATCCGCGCGATACATTTGATACGTCTTGAACACCGTCGGCATCGCCGCTCCGGGCGCGAACCCCGAGCTCCCATCAATCTTTGCGTTGTATTTCTCCATCAACGCGCTCGCGGTTTCGGAATACGACTTGTGCAAAGAATTCTCTTCCGCATCGACCGCCATGGAGGTATTCAATCGTGCTGCGAGCGCCGCGATGTTCGTCGCGTGCCGAGCCGCGAGCGCGCGGTCGTCTTGCGCGCCCAGCGCCGACAGCTTAATCGCGTGCATCGCGCTCGGATACTCATGCATGCGCTGCGCAATCACGCTCGCCACGCGGTGACTCTCGGCAGAAGGACGGTGCTCGCGCGCAAAGTCTATTATCGTCCCGCACCCGAGCGCGCGCAACCCCTCGACGAGCGCCGGGAGCTCATGCGACAACGCGGCAAAATGCAACCGCGGCGTGATGTGGCGAATGTGCGACAAGAACGCCATGCGCTCGTCCCAGCGAGGGCGAAATGCGTTGAAACGAAACCTTTCACGCGAGTTCGTGCGCGTCTCGCGTCTCACGCGCGGTCGCGCGCGCCGCGGTTGGGTCGATTCCGCGAAACGACGCGGTCGGTGGACGCGGCGACCGTCCGCGACGCGTTCGACCGTGCACCGCGCGTCCTGTCGCGCGCGCCTTCCGCCGCTCGCGCGCGCGCGTCGGAAACGATGCGAGTTTTAGTGTTTGTGCGTTCGTGCGTTCGCGCGCGCGTGTGCGTGCGGTCGCGAGCGTCGTGAAGTGCCGCGACGCGTCGCGCGACGCGTTCTCAGCCGCGACGCGTTTTGGTCTGTGGGACGCAAACCGTCGTGCTGACGTGGCATGGATGGCGCGGTCGCGCGGACCATATTCGCGCGGTGCCGAATAGCGCGTCGATAGCCGTGGCAGACGATGGCGACCGCGCACAGGGAGAGATGTGTATTCGTGTAACGCGTGTGTATTGATGTACAACGCGTTTGGCGACGCGAGTGCGGGCCTGGGTGTTTGACGACGCGCGCGCGAACGCGACGTTTCTTCGAGCGTTCTCAGCCGCGAAACGCCGCGCGTGGCGGAACGACGACGTGGAGCGAGCTATGCCTTGATGAGGGCTGTGATGTTGATTGGGATTTCTCCACCGAGCTTTTCAGCGGCGCAGCACCATGGGTTGAAGACTTCGCGCATGCGCTCGTCGAACCAGCGGTCGCGTTCGTGGGCGCCAAAGGTTAAAAAGTCAGCACCGTCGGCAGACGACGCGCCCAAACCGTCTAATACAACCACTGGGGCGTGCTCGACCTCGCTGAATGCACGAACGACGTCGGCTGCACTCGCACCTGTGGTTAATACCGCAGCTGCCTTCGATTCATCGATGTCAACTTTCGTTGGGAGATATCCAGCGGTTTTCGTCACGGCGCCCGTCACGCGTCCGTCTCGCGCGGCGCACGCCGCGTAGTTGTTCTCGTGGTCGCAGAACACCACGCGCGGTGCCGCGGGAAGACGACTCAGACCAGTGGCGACGCGGTTCTCGAAATAGTTCGCCTCACGCACGTGCAATTCGTGCAACGCGCCAGAGCCGAATTTGATGAGTCGCAAGACGTGGTCCATAGGACACGCGAATGGAATGTCGTGATCGCCCAGCGTGCAGTTGTTCATGAAGTAAAAATGCCTGTGGCATCCGCACAAGAGCTGCGGAAGAATTAACGTGCGATTGGTGATAATTGCGATCGCAAAGGCGTCGCGCAGGCGATCGGCCTGCCACGCCAACGCGCGCATATGACCCTCGGGAATGCCTTCACTGGGCGTCGCAATGGATGACCTGGACGCCTCCTCGAGCTCAGGTGGAACGTTGAAACGAACGACCAAGGTCTTCTCGTCTTGCTTGTGCGCGCCGCTAAAAGCGTCTCTATCGTCACGCCATAAGCCAGCTTCGCGGAATCGCCAAATCTTAGACGTGTAACCCGAGTACACGTACGTATCGTGCACAGCAAAGGCGTGCGGAGACGCGTTTCGGCCCTTGACAAAGTAAGTCATGCCGTTACCAAATAACTCCGTTGGCAACAGCGCCAGACGAACGCTCCCGGATGACCCACCGTAGCTATATAGTGGACGGAAACCGGCCACAAAATCTTTCGCGAGCGTACCGTTGAGATCCGCGTCGGCTTGTCCACGCTCGCACGCGTCGTACGGACACGCGCCTTCGATGTCGTCTTCAAGGTCATCCAAGCCTTGTCCATACGATGAGTAATCACACGAGAGCTCGAGTGGGCATTTAACTTTCGGCTTGACGCACGGCTTGTCTTCGTTCTCGACCACAGGCGTCTTGCAAAACGCACGAATTAAACCAACTTCGTGCGAAGCGCTCTTCCTCGAGCCGATCGAATGAAAGAGCTCGTTGAAATGCGCTTGATCATGTCGCGGAATTCCCTCTTTTTTATCCATTCTCTCGCTCCAGTCTATGGCAAATCGGATAGCAGACTTTGTACATCGAAAAAACATCATCCCGGTGTTCAGCTCTGCTCTAAATGGCCAAGGATTTTGTCCAAGCTTGTCGTGATACTTTTGCCACGATCGCAAGCCGTCTTGGCCGTTCTTTTCGTGCTCATAAAATACACGTGCGCCAGCTTCGAAATGGAACACAAAGTCCGCTGACATAGCCACGTCTGTGACACCGAGCTGTCCGGTGTTGAAATAATCTTTCGGATCTCGTATCCACGCCACGTCGACATCGCTCAGGGCGACGTCATACCCGTTTCGCAACAACGCGGCGATGCAATGCACCTTGGCGCGCGTCACGGCGTGAAATGACTGCATGTCGTCTCTAAATGTGTTATCCTCGCCCCGACGCTCGGTGAAATTAAACTTCAACACGCCTTGCGCAGCCTTGGTGCAATGAAAGCTAAAGTCTACATATAATTTCACCTCCTCTACGCACCAATCGTACGTCGCTGAGTCTAAAGCCGCGACAATCACGCGATTGGCATCAATACCCGCCTTGCGGCACGTCCAAATCCAGTTACCGAGCATCCCTTTCGACTCAATTGTCGAAAACGTCGCATGCAGTTGCGCGCCGGGGCCAGGCTTGAACTTTTTGCGGACGGTCGACAAGTCGATGACATTGGCGTCCAACCGACCCAACGCGTCTTCATCCAGCGGCGTTGGACGACGACGCATGCGTATTAGCTCGCTTTCGCTATCCATTGACGTACGCAACGTCACCGATGGCGTGTCCATTGCCGAGTTGATTGACGTACGCTGCCCGGCGTCAGCAATCAAACGTTCATTTACATCGCTCGACGTCGCCCACGTCGACGCCGTATCCTCCTCTGACAATCGCTCTGCGTCCGCGTCTACACTCGCGTTCTGTACCGCCTCGGTCGTCGGTGGCGAAAATGATGACGTATTCGACGCCACATTGACTGTGGCGTCGTCTTCCACATCGGCGTCGTCGTCATCGTCCGCGACGGGCGGTGTCGGTTCTGTCTCTCGCATCGTCGGTTCATCGAGCTCATCCGCCTTTCCCCCCGACGCCGCCTCGCGCACCTCGCGCACCGCCTCCGTCGTGTGATACACATCGCGCGCGACTTCACCCGCGCCTTCGTCGCGCCTCGCGCGCGCCATCGTCACCGACACGGCGTCGTTTGCACGGACGTTTGTCCCCAAAGGCGACGTTCCGAACGTCACGCACGCGACGCCAACGCACGCGACGACGAGCGCGAGAGCGACGCGACGCGCGAGGCGACGACGGGGCGGCGCGACGCTCGGCGCACCGACGCCCGCGGCGCGGTCGTAGAGCGCGCGCACCATGCGCAGTGTGCGACTGAGAGTGGCGTCACAGCATGGCGCGCGGCGCGCCGTGCGGTGCCTGTCGCTCGGTCATCGTCATGGATGACGTCGACGGCGGCGGCGAAAGGGTCGACGGCGGCGATGACGATGACTCGCGCGCGTGCAACGCGGTGAGGGCGACGACGAGCGGGCGCATCGGCGGCGCGCGCGCGCGATCGAGCGATGGGAGGACGTTATCTGATTTGGATTATTTCGCATCGTCGCGCGTCGGTGGCGAGCGCACGGTGCTCGTGCCGCGCCCCTGGGACGACGGCCGCGGTGTTGACATTGGCGACGACGACGTGGGCGCGCGCGTCGCGGCGAGCGAGCACGGAGGACGCGGTGCGTCGTTTGTCGTTGAGGATGCGCTGGGAGGCGCCGGCGTGATTGATGTTCTTCCACGCGACGATGATGGGGTGACGCGCATGCGCATCGAGAATGAATTGGAAGATTTGTATAACAATATATTAGATGCGGAGTTTGAGCTCGTGGAGTCGACGCTGGCGAGGTGGAAGGTGGGCGACGTGGCGAGCGGCGCTCGGGACGCGACGTCTCGAGCGGTGGAGCACGTGCGCGAACGCGTCGCATTAGGGGCGAGGCTGACGCGTCGAGCGTTCGAGGCGTGGGCGCCGAGGACTTTGGAGATTTCTTCGCGTGGTGCGCGACGGATAGGTGGCGTCGCGCGTCTCGTCGCCCCAGGGCGGGTTGCGGCGGCGAGCGTTCGAGGCGCGTCGGCGGCGGCAACAGCTATCAGACACATTCAATTTATTCCATCACCCATCGTGCGCGTGAGGATTGTGGCGAGACGGAACGTACGTGAAATACTCACGCACGCAGCAAGCGATGTGTTAGGGACGGGGCGGATGCTGGTGACGCACCTGATTTCAGCGCCGGCGCAACCGTTTCGATTGTTACTTCGAATTCGACCGCGTCGGAAGAATCACAAAAGGGGTCAAATGCAAGACGCACCTGCGCGCTTTGGTGAGTCGGATGATGCGATGAGTAGTTCGCCGACTTCACCGAGACGAGTGTTCATGCGCGATTTGCGGGATGTCTTTGAACAAGTCGGACAAGATTTTTTCTCCCCGTCCTCACTCGTGCTCACTCCAGAAGACCATGAAGAAGTTGACGACTTGGAGCGCGTCGAGGCAAACGAGGTCGCGCCCGCTCCTACGCCGCAGACTGTTAATATTATTGTCGATGCGCATTCGACGTCGTCTTCGTCGTCAGATGATTCTGACGGCGACCACTTGATTACGTCTGCTCGCCGAGAGGTGCATAGAATTCATCAAGCGTCCAGAATGATCGAATCAGAGCACGAGCAAAGCGCGCATTCGAGCATATCGTCCGATAGCAATAGTGATGATTTACAGCTCGTGACACAGCGCGTGTTGAGTGTTGACGACGTTACATTAGGCGCGCAGGTTCTACGTCATTGGTTCGCGGCGTGCCGACGTGCTCCCGAAGAGCCTTCAGCTCGAATCGCACGCGAGGCTATGGAAATCATGGCCTACCGTGCGCTGTCGCCCGCTGAACGAGCTCAACATGTTTTTGCGCTTGATAATGACGATAGCATCGAGGTAAAGACACTACCTACGAAACGTTCTCGATTTGAAGGTCAGATGATGCAGCGACCCGCGGCGATTCCGGCGAGCAAAAACGTGTACTCTTTCGGAGAGCACGAATCACCGCGCGCTCGAGAACGAAGTATCAGTCCTGAAATGGATGACTCTCCTGAATTAAGCGTGTCTAAAAGTAGAGCTTTTGATACCGTTGACGAGCGCACGTCCGTGAACGACGAGGTTGTGAGTGCCATGCGCGCCGAGATGCAGCGCAATGAAGAACGCCTTGAGAGTGAAATGCGAGAGCTACAAGAGGAAATGAAGCGCGCCAAGGATGAGCAAGCAGAGGCGATTCGCTTGGCGGACGATCGAGTCATGCATATGCAGGAAGAGCTTGAGAAGCCCGACGAGGTTGTGAGTGCCATGCGCGCCGAGATGCAGCGCAATGAAGAACGCCTTGAGAGTGAAATGCGAGAGCTACAAGAGGAAATGATGCGCGCCAAGGATGAGCAAGCAGAGGCGATTCGCTTGGCGGACGATCGAGTCATGCATATGCAGGAAGAGCTTGAGAAGCCCGACGAGGTTGTGAGTGCCATGAGCGCCGAGATGCAGCGCAATGAAGAACGCCTTGAGAGTGAAATGCGAGAGCTACAAGAGGAAATGAAGCGCGCCAAGGATGAGCAAGCAGAGGCGATTCGCTTGGCGGACGATCGCGTCATGCATATGCAGGAAGAGCTTGAGAAGCCCGTCACCGCTTCGATTGAATTTGAAGCCCTTAAGACTGAGCTTGAGCGCGTTAAAGAAGAGCAACAGAAGTCTTTGCGGCTTATCGAAGAGCGCGATGCAAAAGTTCAACAGTCAATAGAGGCTGAGAGAGCAAACATGGTGGTGTTGGCGCAGTGGGAAGAGCTCAAGGCGGAGCTCGATCGCGTCAAAGGAGAACAGGCTACCATCCTAGCCCGCGCGGAGGTGCGGGAAATCGAGCTCAAGCAAGCTTTTGAGGCAGAGCGGCGCGAACTGGAGCAATCCCTTCGACTATCATTCGCGGCTGAACGTGTTGAATTTGAAGAACAGTTGTCAAAGTCGCTCGCTCTCGAGCGCGGTGGGCTCGAGGAGCAAGCGCATGAAGCTGACACCCTTCTCGGCGGAGAAATTCAGCAGTTGCATGACGAGCTTGAACGGATGAAGGCTGAGCAAGCAAATACATTGAGGCTCACAGAAGAACGCGGTTTGGCACTTAGACAATCGTTGGATAACGATGCTACGAACTCCGTCGGTCGCCTGGGGGAACGCGAGATTTCGATAGAATGGGATGTGTATGAGCTCAAACAAGAACTAGCTCGAGTCAGAGACGAACAAGCATCTGTGTTGCAACAAGTAAGCAAGCGAGAAGACGCGCTCAGAGATTCATTCAGCTTGGAACGACAGACGTTAGAGGAAGAAGTCATCCGCATCAACGCGCGAGCTATTGAACGAATTGAAGCCATGAAACGCGAAAGTGAGGAAGTCATTCACACGGTGGAAAAGCGCGCAAAGCAAGCGGAACGCGTGCTCCAGAGTGCTGAAACGTTTGCTCATGAAACGGAAAACAAGTTGAAAATGAGAGAAGAGGCTCTTCTGAAGCTCACAACAACACCAGTAGCGACATTGTCGCCATTTAGCAGCACACCAGGTAACTCACGGTACACGCCATTGGAACGTGCTCGTGCACGGCGACGACTCTTGCACGGTGTACCGGAGGAACATTTTAGTTTCGAGAAAATCGTTAGCGAGGCAAATAAACTGGCGCGCGAAATTCAGTATAGTATGAAGTGAATTAAAATCGTATAGCTAAATTCATGTCTTCGTTGTCGTCGCCTCCGAAACCGCCTGTAAAAATCGTCCTATTGAAATACCTTCAAAGTGTTCAAGCTTGATTCTATGTTTCCACTTGAAATTGTTGGAAATTTTGTCATCCCATGCGCGAACAAATTTAATCGGCGTAAGTTTACTGCCACACTGCGAATGCCCCTTAGTTGTCACTTCAATTACTTTGTTTTCTTGTCGAAAGTAAAAGTTCCCTCGAATGTCGCCTAGGATGACTTCAATGAATTCTCCATCGGGAATCAAACACGGGATGACAACCTTCTTCGCAGCCGATCCCATGGAAATGTCAACCATTTGACCAGGGTGGTTTGGTGGCGGCGGTTTTCGTGTTGGCGCATCGGACTCTTTCTTTGAAACCGGCGTCGCGCTTGGTTTACTTTCGACGACTTTCCCGGGCGTCGATTGTTTAGAAGCGTCTCCGCCCGTGGAGGAAATTTTGATGCTTGAAAGAATTCTTGTCAAGCCTCCTTGCTTAGAAGCTTTGACAGCTCTCGCGTCATCACCGTCGTCTTGTCTATCCAGACGCGGGGTGATAGGTCGGCTGGCGATCTGAGTCATGCCCTTTGACGATGAACTCGAACTCGATGATGAACTCGAACTTGACGAACTGCTAGATGAAGAACTAGATGAAGTGCTAGACGATGTCCCTGAATCCGAGCTGGAGGCTGAACGCGATTTACTTTGCTGTGAAGTCCCTTCGTCCATCTTTTGACTATCAGAAGCAGAAGTGGTTCCTGCACCTTCAGACGTATCGATTTTTGCGCTACCAGCAGCGCCTTCATCGTCAACGTGCCACCGCGGTGGTTCTCCATCGTATCCGATTTCTTTCATCACCGCGTCGGCCACCGCCCTCTCGACGACGCCGAATTTGTCGCTCGAGTGCTCTGCACAGTTCTTAAAGCCATGAACGAGAGATGTGGGTACGCGCTTATGATTCTTATATCCACCACGATTCAACCTTGCAATGAGTGCGCTTACAGCAAGAAATAACACCAAGTCTTTATTCGGCGCCGGCTTCAAGTTTTCAATTTGCGCGACGATATCATCAAACGTCGATGTTTCGTTCTTACTTTGCACGAGTTTCACCTGATCGACCACGTCTTGAGTGGTTTTAGTCAACGTAGCGAACGAATCCATCTTTAATCCCTCTAACGCTCTGACGCAACCTCGATCCGCCTGCAAATCTTTCACGAATACGCTATAGCGCAAACCACCACCTTTGGCTAATAAAGCGGCGATGGCTTCGTTGAGCTCCTTCTTTTCATCTCGCCTCGGTTGCACATCCACTTCCGCCGGCTCAGCCTCTTCAACAAACTCCCAAGGCTCGCTCTCGATCACCTGATCGATTTGTTTTGAAGCTATTTTAGCGTTATCCCCGGCGACAACTGGTGGCGGTACTTTTACCAGCTCGGGTGCGTCTTCAGGTTGCTTCTCAGACTCCGAATCGGACGACGACAAGCTCGAGGATGACGAACTCGAAGACGGAGAACTCGATGGACTCGTTCGAGGCAACTCCTTCGGCGTTTCCTGGGCCTTTGTCGCCACTGGTGCCTTCTTCGCCACCGGCGTCTTCTTCGCCGCGGGAGGCTCCCTTTTTGCGACTGGTTCCTTTGCTGGCGCCTTTTTGGCTGGCGCCTTTTTAACCGCCGGCTCCTTTGCCGACAAAGCTTTGACATCTGCAACCTTTGCGCGCTTCGTCTGAACAGCTATTCCAGGAAGTGCGTCTTCATCTCTCGTGCGCTTCTTACCACTCATGTCTGCGTTCGGGAGCTCGGCGGCGGCTCCAAACGCTCTCGGCGTCGCCGCCGCCGCGGGTGTCGTTCCCATATTCAATCGACGTTGCGCATAATCCGGTGTGAGATGCCCAGCACCTAACAACGCCGGTGACGACCCCCCCACCATCGTGCCCGCGCCTAGACCAACACCCGGCGACAACAACGGTGAATGCGCCAACGCCTTTCTATTGTACGCTCGCAACGCCGCCGGAGACGACAGCGCTTTAAAGTCCACATCCTCCGAACCCGCGTTCGCGCACGTCATCTGCGCCATGATGGTCGTAAACTCTTCGTGCGCCAACGCGGTGTCATTTATCGGCGTCCAAATCCCATCGCCACCGGGTAAAGGCGAGAAGCCGTGCAACCGCTCGACGCTCGACGCGCCCAATTCAGGCTCAGCCTCCTCGTGCGCGCGCGCAATCGCCTCTCGCAGCGCCGCCGCAGTGCGCGTCACGGGAACCTCAACGATAATTGACGTTCCCACGGACGTGAGCACGCGCGCTGCGACCGCAGATCCATCGCGGCGCGACATAAAGGCGATCGATGTGACGGCGGCTGTCGCACGATGGCACCCTCGACGGCGGGCACCTCGACGACGGTTTTCAACGCCGCGTCGCGTCGCAGTGCGATGCGCGTGGAAACAACTCGCGTTACGCAAGCGCGTTCGTGCGACGACGCGTTCGTCGCGCGCGTGGCGCGGTGTGATGCGCCAAAAGTGCGTATGGTGCTCTTGGTGTCAGCAATCGTCGGCTACGCCGTCGTTCTTCAATGGCTACGGACTATGGACTATGGATGACTAAGTGCTTTCACGACGCCTTGGATTTATTCGGTAGTTGCGGTGGATACACGCTAGGCAGTAAGAGCACCGGGACGAAGGTCAAGGTGAGGAACCACGGCAAAAGGAGGAGCGCGACGCGCGGACGCTCGATGATTTTCCGCCAGTCTTTGCGAACGTTGAATCGACGCGCTTTCGACGTCATCTTCGGGCAACGAATGGCGGCGTGCGCACATACGCCATCGATGAATTCATGTGTTGATGTTGACTTCACCAGGGCGTCGCGCATGATTGGTGCGTCGCTCTTTGTCGCGAGCCGGGACAGACGCCGACACGCGACGGCGGCGGCGCCGTCCGCGACGCCTTTGTGTCCAGGACCTACGGGTTCGATGTCTTCGACGAAATATCCGTCGCCGAGCCAGTCGTAGCGCTTTAAATAGCGCGCTAGAGATTCTCGAGCGCACGTTCGGTGGAGTGCGTCTCGGGTAAACGCCACGCTCTCCTGCGGACGCGGACGACGTCGGTTAGTCCGCTCGTAGGTCGTGGTCAAAGGTGACGCGCGCGCGAGTCGCGCGAGTCGCCGGTCGCCGGACGCAATCGCACCTCATAAAACGCTTCGCGCTCTTCACCGTTCGCGTCGATGTCGACGACGCGGGATGAACGAACGTCTGGGCTAAGACGCGAGAGCTCTCGCGCGACATCACGAACGATGAGCTCACACGCCGAGCACGCGATGGAGTATTCGCTATGCAGTGGCGATGATGAGAAGGACGAGTAATCCGGAGCGGAAAAGCTAATGTGTGTGGCGACTGCGAGAAGGGCGATGAACCATGCTTTGAGAAGCGGTTGTTTCATCGCGCGCTGGCGAGGCGAGGACTGACGCGCGACGAGGACGTTCGCGAGCAAGCGTGACACGTAGTTTGCTAATCTTCTAAGCCATGCGGTTACAACTAGATGGTCACATATGCGCATGAATCAATGTTCTAATTCCTACGGATCACGCGCTCACGCCTAGAGCGCGGCACACCTTTGGCGGGGCGTTGACAAAATTTTTCCCAGTCACCGCGCTGAGCACGATGGTATACACCATGTGTAAAATCAACGTGTAACTAAACGAATTGATGAGAATGAAAAACATCGCCGTTGCCCAAACCCATCCCATCGTTGGCGCGAACGTCGCTCCCACACCCGCGGCGAATTGATCAATAAGCGCATACATTTGCGTCACGAGCAACGCCAGTACGTTTTCTCGCCACACTAAAGACGACACCGCCAACGATCCTAATATCCCACATGTTCGCGTCAGCGCGCTCACGGGAATCGTCACCCACCAACTCGAGCCGCGCACCCAAAGCGACCCTAAAGTATACGCTAAAACGCCGTGCAGGCAGAAATAATTCAACGCTCGCAACGGCCCGCTAATCAACGCCAACAACAACGTCGCCACGACCAACGTCCGCATGGCCGCTTTCTCGCCCCAACGCGCGGCGGCAATCACCACTGGCAGCGGAAACAACGCCCCAAAATACGCATCAAAGCGAAACAACGAACTGACGTGAAACGTCAACCCAGTCATCGCCGCGAGCATCGCCGCCTCGACGAGCACCTTCACCGGCAACCCATCGACGTTCGGCGCCGCGCGCGCCACCACCGACCCATCCACCGCCGCCGGCGACGACACCGCGACGTCATCGACCCCACCCCTCACATCGCGCGCGCCGAACGCCGCGTGACGCCGCGCAGAGCCGCGCGAACCGACGCCTCGACCGCGCGCGCACCCATCGACATCGATGACGATGACGCCGCCACCGACGCCACCGACGCCGCGCCGCGCGCGCCGCGCGAGACCGCGCGCGCGGACATTGATGACGGTGCCGACGCGCGTCACCACCGACGCGTTCGCGCGCATCGTCGACTGGAGCCGCGGCGATGCGCGCCGCGAGAGCTCCAGTGGGATGGCGACCGAATGGTTTATATTGGTGGCGTCACGGGCCCGTGAATGCCGCGCGCATCGCCGCGCCATCCGTCTCTTTGCGACGCGTTTGATTAAGTACAGATGAGGTGCGTCGATGACGATGCGCGCGATGGAGGCGTGAGCGCGCGCGCGCGTGGCGGTTTCTTTGCGCGGCGCTCGGCGTCGCGCGAGTCGCGAGTCGCGCGACGCCGAACGGGGCTGGACCGCTCGGGGGAATTCGGCGCGGCTAGGGCTTTGTGCGTCGCGCCGGGGATCGCGCGCGCAGGACGCGGTCGCGTGGATGCGATCGTGCGTGAGGGTGGAATGATTTTAAACGTAATGATTACTGACGCATCGTTTCGTTCGTCTCGTCGTCGCGCGCGCGCAGTAAGCTCAACACCGATACCCTCAAGGAGGGTGTGTCCTTTTTGTTGGAGAAATCCAAGGAAAAGCCGCGCAAGTTTGTGGAAACCGTGGAACTTCAAATTGGTTTGAAGAACTATGATCCGCAAAAGGATAAGCGTTTCAACGGTACGGTCAAGCTCCCGGCTATTCCGCGCCCGAAGTTGAAGCTTTGCATCTTGGGCGATGCCAAGCACTGCGAAGAAGCGGCTGGTAACGGCATCGACGCGATGGATGTCGAAGCGTTGAAGAAGTTGAACAAGAACAAGAAGTTGATTAAGAAGTTGGCGAAGAAGTACCAAGTTTTCTTGGCGTCTGAGTCTGTGATTAAGCAAATTCCTCGTCTCTTGGGTCCGGGTTTGAACAAGGCGGGTAAGTTCCCCACCTTGGCCACGCACCACGAACCGCTCGAAAACAAGATCAACGAAGTGCGTTCCCAAGTCAAGTTCCAACTTAAGAAGGTGCTTTGCTTGGCCGTCGCCGTTGGCCACGTTGAAATGAGCGAAAAGGAATTGTTCATCAACATCCAAACGAGCGTCAACTTTTTGGTGTCCTTGTTGAAGAAGAACTGGCAAAACGTCAAGTCTTTGTACGTCAAGACCACCATGGGACCGCCGTTCCGCCTCTACTAAATGTATTTAGTGGGGACACTTTCGTGACACTGCATCACTCTCTGAAACTACTACTTTGATAGTTTTAGCGTACACCAAGTCACCGCAGCCACAACTAAGCCCCACAGGGACCATGCCCTGTGAAACGGCGTAGCTACGGTAGACATTGGGAGCCGATTTACTTCGGCGGCGCTTGCTTTGTCTGTTTTAATCTCGACGACGATGGGCAACCATCGAAGTCGTACGACGCGAAGAGACTACTTACATAAAAACCCGATTTGTTATGATCAATGTATCGAACGTAACACTTTCATTCACATGTTTCATTTCACTACAACTAGACATACAGCGCGCGCGTAAGAGGAGTTTTACAGTTTTAAAAGCCCGGAATCCCGAGCTCCTTGGCGAAGCCGCCTTTGATCGCGGCGGCGACGACGATTAATACGCCCGAGTTCCACAACGAATGAATCATCATTGGTGTCAATAAGTTGCGCGTACGGGCGTACGAGAACCCCAAAACCATCCCAAGCACCACGAGTTCGACAAAGTCACGCGGAGCCAAGTGCGCGAGCCCAAACAAGACGCTACTAAACAACACCGCACCGGGCGTCGGAAGCCACTTTGTGAGCGACGCCAAAAGAAAGCCTCTAAACACGACTTCTTCGAGCAACGGCGCGAGCACGCTCGTCACCGTGAGCACAGCCACGAGAGCGGTCGGGTCGTCTGATTGTATCAACGGCAATACACCATCAATCGTGCCTGGAGCTTGTTCGGCGATTTGATTCGCCGCCGCCGAAGGCGCGCCCGAGCGCTGCGCGTTGTCCACCGCCTCCATCGCGAACGACGTCGCCGCGAGCACCAAAAACGTCGTTCCGTACCCTAATAACCCATACTTGGCCCAACCCTTTTCGCTCTCAAAAGGCTCGCTGAAATCAATCGTAAACCAATCGTTCTTGGCGTCTTTTACGACATCCAAATGCCTCGACACGCACGCGTACACCACGCTCAAGCTCACGACGGTTTCCACGACTTGCACCGCGAGCAAGTACTCCGCCTGTTCCACGGGCGTAAACACGCTCGGATCGATGTGTGCGCGCGAAAGCGCCAAAGGAAACCCTATCGCCGCCACGCCCACAAAGCTCACGCACCACCCGACGAGTCCCAGCGCCACCGTCGCCCCGCTCCACGGCACGCGCCACTTTTCTCGATAATCATCCAGCCCCACCTTTAAGTCTCCATCCGCCACGCGCGCGCGCGCCTTGATGGCATCAATCGACGCCTGCGACACCGTAAGTTCATCTTCGCTCTTCGACCGCGTGCCGTGATCGTCAGAACTCGCGCGCGGCGCGCACACGCGCCGTTGGTTCCGTCGGCGTTGACGCTGGAGCTGACACCTGTCACCCAGCGCTCTCGCGCGCCGCGACGCCACCGCCGCCACGGACGCCGTCGCCGCCATCGACGCGACGCCGACGCGTCGCGCGCGCACCGTCGACGCACCGACGACGCGCGACACCGACGACGCCATCGTCGCCGGCGACATCACCGTCGTCCGAGGCAACCTCTGACGTCACTCACGCGCGCGCCATGTGCGCCGCTCGCCCCGCGCCCTCGCGCGCGGTGGCGTCCACGAGCGCGGTGCCGTCGCCTCGCGCGCACCGCCCTCGTCCCGCGCGTCGCCCTCTGCGCCCTCGCGCGTCGCCCGCGGACCCGTACGAAACCACGCAGCTCGTGTCCGTGGCGTGCACCGTGGGCGCGCTCGGACTCGCCGCGCTCGCGCTCGGCGCCAAGCGCGAACCGGTGCCGTGCCCGTCGTGCGCCACCGCCGGGGGCGAGCGGTGCGTATTCTGCGACGCCACGGGGCGACGAGCGACGCCGATTGAGATTACGCAGCGCGATAGGAACGACGACGGCGTGCTCGGGCTCACGCGGAGGAACCCGTACGAGTGCACGGCGTGCAAGGGGGCGGGGATGATTTTATGTCGCAATTGCAAGGGAAGCGGGTACGTGGATTAGATGAATATCGTCGATGCGTGCGGACGATTGGTTCGGGCGTGCGATGGATTAGGGCAATAGTGGGGTGTACATAATGATGAGCATTAATCTTTAAACGTCGACGTCAAAACGCGACTCTCGAAGCGCATGCGTTGGGTGAAGTGCGTGGGCGCGCGCGGCGATGCACCGGGGCCGAGCGCGCGTTTCGGACACACGGCAACGTGTGTGAAGGCATCGCGATTCGTCGTCGTCTTCGGTGGGCTCGCGCGTGGGGATGGGGACTCGAAAGGCGCGCTCCAGGATGTGGTTGTGTACGACGCGCGCGCCGACGCGTGGTTTAGGCCGAATATCACCACTCCTGGTCCGCGTGCGCGCGCATTTCACAGCGCATGCGCGTTTCGTGATTCATTCGTCGTCATCGCGTGTGGGCGGGACGGGCGCGAGCAGTTTGGGGACGTGTGGGTGCTCGATTGCGACGCGTGGACGTGGACGCGACGGTCATCCGCGACGGTGGCTCCGCGTGATTTCGCCTCCATCGTCGCCATCGACGCCGATACCGTCGTCATGTTCGGTGGTTTTGATGGTAAAGGATGGCTCGCAGACGTGCACACCCTTCGCGATGCGGCGAGCGAGACGGGGGCGACTTGGACGTGCGAACGCGTGGCGCCGGCGCGCGTAGAAGTCTTTGACGAGCTCGCGGCGTCGGGGGCGAGAATGGCGATGGAGACGCTCGGCGCGGTCGCGAGCGGTGGGCGCACGTCGCCGGAGGCGCGAAGTGGGCACGCCATGGTGCTGTACGGGCCGAACGTGCTGATTCATGGCGGCCAAGGGGCGAATGGGGCGGCGTTTAGCGATACCTGGTGCTTGCGACGGGACGGAGACGGTTGGCGTTGGGTCAAGCTCGTCTTGCGTGGCCATGCCCCTGCGGCGCGAGCTGGGCACGCTATGGGCGTACTCACGATGACGCCGAACGTGGCCAACGTCGTCATCGCCGGTGGCGTCGGCGAAGATGGTTGGTTGGCGAAGAAGCGCGTGTATTTTGACGATGCGCACTTTTTAGACGGTGAAAACGCGCGATGGGAGCGCGCGCAATTCACGGGCGAGGGCACCGGTCCTGGTCCTCGAGCGTATCAAACGCTTACAATGGTGGGGAAATCAAGGTGTTTGAGTTTTGGAGGTTTTAACGGTGCCAAGGCGTGCGATGATGCCTGGTGGTTGTGCGCGGATGCCGACGCGTCGACGCCGTTCGACGATTCGACTCCACCGCGGGCGTCCTCGCGGTCGCTCATCGATGATTTACGCGCGAGATTAAAAGTCACCGAGACGATAAACGTGTTCGAAGGCAACGACGCCGCGTTTCGGCAGCACATTGCGGCGTGCGATGTGGAAGATGTACGTATCGGCGACGTCCCAAAGCTCATGCGAGAATACGTCGCCGCCACCGCCGTGCTCGGCTTACCCGTACGTGGCGATGTCGACGGAAGCACCGGTAAGAATGGACAGGGACGCTATAGACATTGCGACCCGGCGACGATGAAACTCAAAGACGTCGGCGATGCGTTAACAGAGCTCCAAGGCGCGTTTATAGCCAACGCATAGCCAAATTGTAACACGACTGCGCAATGTACACCTCATATCTCACCGCACCGCGCGCACGACGCCGCGACGCATGGATTCTAACGATGACGTCGTCACGCACGCAATGGACACCGCGCCTCGAGACGTCGAGCGTGCGTCGATGGGAGAAGCTTTGGATGATTCGGCGACGCGCGACATCCAAGATGTCAGAGCAGGCGCCAGCGTTCGTCGCGCGTACACCGCGCGCACGAATACGTTACTCACCCAGGCTTCGAGCGATGGGGATGACAGCGTACAGAGCATGTGTGTATGGCGCACGTGTCGCGTGTTACCGTTGAAGCCCGTGCGTGTTGAGTTGCAAGCGCGAAGAGACCTGATTAAAATGTGCGCGGGACGAGCGCCGGCGTCCGCGGTGATTGATGCCTTTTCGACGCCGAGCACGAGCGTGCATTTCGAAATCATGCTGGATGTTAGAATTCATGATGCAGAAGATCCCTTCAAGTGCGCGTGCCCGTCGTTGATTGCGCGCGAGATGTTGGAACGCGTCGCGGCGCAGCCTCGATTCGGAGCGATTCCGGCCGAAACGATGTCGCGCGAACTCGTGATCGACCAAACGAACACCACAGACGACGTTTTGGATGATAGCGAAGCGCACGCGTTTAAGCAAGCGTTCTACACGCAGTCTGCCGTCGTGGTTCCGTATACGTCGCGAGTGCTTGAAAATCAACGCATTGTAATTCTTGCGCGTTTGGCAACGCCATTTGATGACGGCAACTCTGGAGGCGACGACGGGTCGATTCGATTCGTGTGTCTCGTACTGAGCGGCGACGCAACACCTCCTGCGAAAAATGCTTATGCGACATCGCACACCATGGCCACGCTCCTTAGTGACGAATCATTCATCGCGGATGCAATGCAAGCTGAAAACGAAGATGACATATGTTCATCGGTGGGGAGTTTTCTCGAAAGAGCGATGCGAGCATTTGACGAGATCGTGGTCGAAGAAGAGATGCCTCATTCTAAGCGAGTGTGTAGCGGAATTGTCTCGGACATACGACGTCGATTACCGTGGTACATCTCAGATTGGACAAATGGATTTGCGTCGCGCCGAGTCGTCGTAAACGTACTTAGCACAACTGTGTGGTTATTCTCATCGACGTTGATACCATGCCTCGCGCTCGGGATGTCGTTGCAGCAAAGCTCAGCGCGCCAAATGACACATGTGGACTTTTTACTGTCCGAAGCGCTGTGCAATACAGTCTTTGCAATTGTTGGTGGTCAAGCGCTGCTCGTCTTGAGAACGTCCGGACCGACGGTTACGTTCATTAAAGTCATGAGGTCCTGGTCCACCGCGCTTAACGTCAATTTTCTTGTGTTTCTATCAATAACTGGGCTGTATGCAGGACTCATCATCATTGCATTCGCAATTCTCAACGGCGCGGAGCTGATGTTGTGTATCAATCGCTTTACAAGCGAGCAGCTGGCGTTGTTTGTTTCGCTTACGTTTGTGTACACGGGTTTCTCCGCCGTCGGCTCGATGAAGGCCAAAATGGCAGACGATGCCATGTTCCTGAAATACCTCATGCTTCATATTGGCACTGTCGCGCTTGCGTTCAAGATCTTGACGTTCCGAACATCGCACTCGATTCGAAGAGGCGTACGCGTCATCGTGAGCGACGTGGCACCTATTCTGAGCATCGCGTCGCTCACGCTTCTTTCATTTGCGGTACCAAACGTTAGCGTCGAGCGTGTGCGGGATTACGTCCCAAACATCGCGTTTTTGCCTCAAATTGTCAACTTTGCTTCCCTTCAACCGTCGTATTGGGTACTTGCATTGTTACCGGCGTCGATGCTTGCCGCGCAAATCGCTCTCGAAACAAACATCGCCGCCATGTTGACGTGCCGATCTGAAAACAGAGTTGTGAAAGGCAGCGCGTACAACTGGGACATGCTAGTTGTCGGCATTCTAACCGTCGTCACGAGCTTGTTTGGATTACCTCCGTCTGTGCCTGCGTTGCCGCACAGTCACATGCACGCTCGATCGCTCGCCATGACGTCGGATTCCTATCGTCATGGCATCGTTCGAACGAGAGTCTACGAAACTGTGGAGACTCGAGTTACAAATTTCGCCGCGCACATATGCACATTGATTGTGTGTTTCTTTCGAACAGACACCATTGGTCACATACCGATTGCAAGTCTTTCTGGCTTTTTAGTGTTTATGGGCTTGTCGTCGCTCTTTACGAATGGCCTCGTGAAACGCCTCTTGGGATCGACGGTGGCGCCCGTGAGATTTCTGCGACGCGTGCCGAAACGCGTGCTACACGCATACACCAGTATTCAAACTTTGATGTTTGGTGCAATGTTCACGTGTCGACTTCTTGCATCAAAAGCCCCGGGATTCGCCATCTTTTACCCAGCCGTACTCATCGCGACGATTCCAGTGTCGCATTATTGTCTACCGATGTTGTTCGGCGACTACTACGCGAGCGTCATGAGCACGGCGTCGAACGATGAAAATTTAGTCGGCTTATTCTATTAAATTACACACGAGGACACACACGAACGAACGACGAAAGCAAGAAAAAACGCGACGACGATGATGTTTTCCTCAGACAAATGCCTCTGTTCTCAATCATGTGCCGTCGAAACGGCGCTCACATTCGCGAAGACCGCGAAAGCGTGAACTGTCAGATTCGTCATCTAATATTTTCGTCTTCATTGGAATCATCAATCGCGCGTGAAAAGTAAGAACAAAACGTGAAATGTCACTTGAGTAGTAGGTTGATGACGACGGTAAAAACATCCATCATCGATCGCACCACGAAAGCACGGTTACTATCCCTACTCACCCAAGGTGGCAATCAGCGTTATATCTTGACACTCTGACACTGTGAGAGGTTCTCGCGCGAACGATAAAAAAAACAAAACACAAAGGCAAATCGACGGGACTTGATATCCTGACATTTCGTCGTCAGCGCCGCCGTCGTCGTCATCGTACGTTCAGATTCAATACCGTTCTTCACAGACGCGCTCAGAAGCAGAACTGGCGTGTTTGCAGGTAGAGTTTCATCGCGACGCCCGACGACGACGACCGACGGTTTCGCCCACACCGACTCCCCGTTCGCGAACGAACCATTCATTTCACGAGCGAAACCCGCGCACGCGCGCCCACGCGCGTCCCACATCGCCATCAAACGCCGCGATTCTTCCCGAAAACCTCCCGCCGGCGGCTGGCGAGGGTCCACGCCCCCGATCGCGCTCCGCCGCGTTCAATCGCGCGCGCGAATGCCGATAGCGCCGCGCATCGCGCGAATGCACTCCCGCGCACGCTCGTCCGCGCGCGCGCATCGAGTCTATCGTCAATCGCGCACCGCGCTCGAACGCATGCGTCGCGGCGCGAAGTGTCGTCGGCAGCCCCGAGGTCTTCGCACACGTCACAGCCATGCGCACCGTCGCGGCATCGCCCGTGCGATGCGCTCCGGCACGCGCGTCGCGTGCGTCGACGGCGTATGCGTCGCACCGTGCGCCGGCGCGCGCGTTGGCGATCGCGCGCGCGACGGATGGGGCGTCGGATGACGCCGAGCGCGAGCGCGAGCGGTTGGAGCAGACGGATGCGTTCGGTGAACTCGTGGCGCTCGCGGCGTCGAACGGCGTGGTCGTGGAGCGAACGCCGAATCCGCGCGCGGTGCAAGCGGCGGCGGCGATGTGTGGACCGACGGCGGGGACGATTGAGGCGGCGTTCGGGGAGAGCTCGACGGCCGCTCCGAGCATAAAGGGTCTTCCGCCGGGGTTGAAAAAGCCACCGTGGTTGCGCCAGCGCGCGCCGTCGGGCGAGCGGTTTGAGTATTTGAGCTCGTCACTCACGGGACTAAAGCTGAATACGGTGTGCGAGGAAGCGATGTGCCCGAACGTTGGGGAGTGCTGGAACGGCGACACCGGGACGGCGACGGTGATGTTGTTGGGCGACACGTGTACGCGAGGATGTCGGTTCTGTGCGGTGAATACGGCGCAGACGCCGCCGCCTCCGGATGAAGACGAGCCCGAAAACACCGCGCACGCCATTGCGGAATGGGGCGTCGGGTACATTGTGTTGACTTCAGTGGATAGGGATGACATACCAGACGGAGGGAGCGAGCACTTTGCGCGCACCGTGCGGACTTTGAAAAAGATTAAGAGCTCTGTGCTCGTCGAAGCGTTGACACCAGATTTTCAAGGCGATTTGGAGGCGGTCGCCCACTTGGCGCGGTCAGGTTTAGACGTATTCGCGCACAATGTGGAGACGGTGGAGCGGTTGCAAAAGCGCGTGCGCGACCCGCGCGCTGGTTACGAGCAGTCGCTCTCGGTACTGCGCCACGCCAAAGCCTCGAAGGAAGGCTTGGTGACGAAAACATCCATCATGCTCGGCCTTGGGGAAGAAGATGATGAAATCCGCGAATGCATGCGGGCGTGCAAGGATGCCGGTGTGGATATTTTTACCCTCGGGCAATACCTGCAACCGACGCCGCAGCACCTTCCGGTGAAGGAGTTCGTCACGCCTGAGAAGTTTGATTACTGGAAAAAGGTTGGGGAGGAAGAAATAGGCTTTCGATACGTCGCCTCTGGGCCACTCGTGCGTAGTTCGTACAAGGCGGGCGAATTCTTTATTGAAAGCATGCTTCGAAAAGACGCGCTCAACCGAGCCGCAGGCACATAATAGAATATTTTTTAATCGCAAGATGCTGTATAACTCGTTGACTAATCGCTTTCGCTGTCGTCATCGCTTCCACTATCATCGGAGCTGTCACTGTCATTCCCAGTTTCCTTCTTCACTTTATATCGATCGATGCCGCCATCCGCTTCGATTCGCGCTCTGGCTTGCGCCTCTCGTCTTTCACGAACCAGGCGCAACTTTTCCATTTCAGCCGCGAGTTGCTTCTTCGTCTTTGTCGCCAAAATTTCCTCCGCGGTCGGCTCTACAGGCTTCTTTTCTCGCGGCGCCATCATAGCTTTCAAATCATCGTCGTCGTCAGAGTCGTCATCGCTATCGCTATTCGGAGGCAACTCCCCAGCAGCCGGTCGACGAGGTCCTTCGTCTTCAGACTCGTCTTCAGACTCGTCTTCAGACTCGTCGTCGTCGTCAGATCCGCTGACGTCGTCATCGGAATCATCCTCTTCATCCGACGAGCTCTCATCGCGGTCCTTGCGCCACTGTTATCGTCGTCGACGCGCACACATCCACCGTCAGTCCGTCGAAACCACAACCACAACCATCGATACATCAATCACGGCCTCTCTCGTCGCCCATCGCGCGCGAGCATCGTGCGCGTACCTTTGTGCGCTCGCCCGGAGCCTTATCGTCGTTACGGTTGCCTCCTCGTCCGCCGCGGCCGCCCTTGGCGGGCTTATACCCGCGTCCCATGTCGCGTGCACGAAAGTGCCGAGTCACGCGCCACAGCGTCGCGCGCTTTTCCCTCCGTGCGCGCGGACTACCATGCGCTCGGACGCGCGATAGCGACGCGGGCGTAGATGGAGCGGGCGATGCGCGCGCGCGCGCGACGACGCTGGGCGATGCGCGGGATGTTGTTCAAGGTGTTCATGGCATTCGTGGTGTTGGCATCGCGCGCTGAGGCGACAGACGTCGCGCAGACGCGAATCTATCCGCGCGCGGTGGAAGGCACGTTTAAGGGTGAGTGGTGGCTCGATGCGCGGTCGCGCGCGAACGCGACCGCGTTGACAAAGACGGGGTTGTTGAGCGGCGCTTGCACGCTTCAAGTGCGTTCTCGGTTTGATGAGAACTCACGCGTGCAATCCGTCGTGGCGGATATGGTGTTTCGCAAGGATGCGTACGTGAGCATGCAGGATGTACACGTGCCGTTAGAGGGCGTGTACGCGGAAACGTCGGGGACACTTTACATGCGGGGCGAAGAAAAGACGACGGAGTCGTTTCTGTCGGTGACGAATTCCAGCGTCTTTGATAGTTATTTCGATGCGTCGGCGTACAGACGAACGATGCGGGCGATTGCGGTGGATATCATTGGTACTCCTCGAGAATCTATTCGAGGTGCAAAGCTCGCATCCCTCGAGTCGAAAGATTCGTATCACAGAGGCGACGGCGTGACGCGACAAGGCCGAGGCGCTCGGGCGAAGTTCATCGGAGAAGAAAGCGTCGGCACGTACCCGAGCGTGTGTTCATTCAAGCTGCACGGTTATCTTAATCCTGGAACGTTTAGCAATGAGTCACCGACGATCATTAGAGCGCGCGAGCAGCGCATTAGAAATCGAGAGCCACAGCGGGAAGACCTTGGAGACGTGCTCGATGAGCAAATGGAGGACGCACGTCCGTTAGATTTTGGAGACATGACAAGCGAAGCGGGTTTAGTTGGGAAATTTGTGAGCGATAACTGCGGCATCACAGTGCATTTAAAATTGAAGAGTCAGTCAGTGAAGGTGTTTTATCGTAAAGTGCGATTTTACACATACTTTTTGGTCCTGACGCTCATCGCGCAAGGTCACATCTTGTTACGGCAAATCGATGCGAGCAGCACGCCTTCATCGATGATGCGTATTTCAATCGCCACAGTAGGCATGCGTTCGGTGGTCGATTCTTACTTTTGCCTCACGCATCTCACCATGGGCATTCTCATCGATGACTTGTTCGCCCCGCTCGGTGTGGTGGCCAGCGGGTACTTTGTACTATTTAGTATTTTAGAGATGCGGCTACTCGTGCAGGCGTGGCGCGCGCGGCGGCCACACGTCCAAGGATGGTTGGAACTTCGCACTGACATTAGCGCAGTGTATTCGAGATTCTACGCGGCGTTCATCTTTGGATTGCTGTTGATGTATTGGACGGCGAACAAGTTCATCTGGTTTTTGGTTTTCATAAACTCGTATTGGATCCCACAAATCCTGAGGAACGCATACTACAACCAACGGCAAGCTTTGAAGCCGTCGTATGTTGTCGCGACGTCGTACTTGCGACTCGCCATTCCACTGTACGTGCTCGGTTGTCCATCGAATTTCATACATCTTAGGCCGAATTTTGCGCACTGCATTTTGCTCGTGGCGTGGACGACGGCGCAAGTCGCCGTGTTGATGTGTCAGCACTACATCGATCCACGCTACGGTATCGGAGACCTAGGCATATTCCCAGAAGTGTACGACTATCATCGGCGAGTTCCCGAGGACGTGCTCGCGCAATGCGGATTTGTTGAGGGCGACGACGCGACGGGCGAACGCGACATCGAAATGGGTGATGTCACGTCGGGCGCTGACTGCGTCATTTGCATGAATCACGTCAAGATCCGCACGCCAAGCGAGCGTATGGTGACACCTTGCAATCATTTCTTCCATCCAGAGTGTCTCACGCGATGGATAGACATTAAACAGGAATGTCCGACGTGCCGTCGAGCGTTGCCTCCTTTGTAGCGATTTAGCCATTTGTAGCGCGTTGTACCTCACACTCACGCTCACGATTCGATCGAACGACGAACGACACCGGCAGAACACGTCTCGATGAACGTTATCGCTGCCATAGGGTTCTTGGCTGTCGGTGCGCTCATCGCCGCGAGCCTGCCTCGACCGTTGCAGGAGGACAAGCGCGTCTGGCATCGAAAGACTCCCTCGACCAAACCGCCGCCAAAATCCCTCACGCGAAGGCGCTAGGACACTCGCGAGAGCGCAGCACAACTGAAACGCAGAACTTTCGCGACATTGACGCACGCACGATGAGAGCTAGGGATTCTAGAGATTAGATTACACACAAGAACGAGTACCGAATACGCGCGCCCGTCTCGGAGAACGACGATGACCCTCACCAACCCTCACGCATCGTCCGCATCCATCGCAACGGGCGTGGGGATGACTTCATATCGCGATCCCGCCGCACCGCGTGCGCGCGATTCGACGTCCACGCCCTTCGCATCAATCACCGGCATCCATTTATAAAACTTTGTCTTATTCTTCTCGGCGCCATCCACCCACCTGCGAAACGACGTGGCATCGCGCACGACGCGCGCGTCACGGTCAGTCGTCGGGACGCAAATTGCGACCGCATACACGCCACACGCGCGTGCGCATCTCCTTGCGCGCGATCCAAGGCGACGCGCGCGAGGAAACCAACGTTTTCGTCATCACGCGCTCTCGCACACAACGCATCTCTCTTCTGTCTCTCTCTCGCGCGCGCTCGACCGCGCACGAGCGCTCCATCGCACGAACACACACACACACACACAAACACACACACACACCGTTTTTCCCACGACTTCACGCGCGCCTCCTGCGCCAAGGGTTCGCGCTGATTCCGCGCCTCTAACCGCGAGCCGCGCGTGGACATGGTCCCAAAGCGTCGCGCACTGACGCCGCACTCACGCGCGCGCGCGCGACCTCGACGACGACGGCGGTGGCGGCCGACGCGTCGGTGGCGGTGTTTGCCATGACGCGCGCGTCGGCGTCGCGCGGTGCGAGCACGAGCGCGTGCGGGGCGGTGCGTACGAGCGCGCACGCGACGCGTCGGCGGCCCATGCGCCGGCGACCGATTCGACGACGGTTCGGTGTCGCGCGCGCCGTCGTCGACGATGACGCGGTAGACGGCGATGCACATGCGCGGTTTACGAGCGACGATGACGGCGTTAGCGGCGGCGACGACGCAGGTGTCGACGCGTTCGGGCGGGAAGAGCTCCCGTGGCGCGCGAGCGCGGGCGAGCGAGGCGTGGCGTTACGCGACGCCGCGGCGTTCGTCGGATGGGAAGTGTACATCGATGATGCGCCAGATAGATTGGTTGGTATTGTGACGAGCGTCGTGGCGATGTCCATGGGCGACGACGAGGGAAGTGATGAGGGAGATAGAGACAAGAAGCAGACGAGTGACGGCGGACGCGAAGCGACGGCTGCGGACGCGGCGGCGCGACTGTTGAGCGAAGGATTAGAGATTGAAAGCGCCACTGGTGAGCTGAGCGACGATGAAAAGGCATTTTTATCGTTAATGGATCGGGCACTCACGATGGGTGACGATGACGTGGTCGAAGTTGGCGAGATGGACACGGACAATGCGTATTTATTGCTCGTTGAAGGCTTACACGCGACATCGCTCGGGGACAAACCGTTACACTATGTGCCTTTCGTGCCGTCGATGTTTCCGCGATGGATCCCTAACGCGCAAGCGTTATTCTTAGACCCACCAGATGGATTGCTGGATTTGGCGCTGCGGGAGGTACAGCTCAGGGAGTTGCGTAACGATTTATTGCCGTATTGCAAAACGTTGGGCACGGACACGTTTGGCATGCCTCAGCGTCAAACGCTGCTGAATGAAAACATGAAAGATTTAGTCAAACGCGTCGATGCGCTAGGAGATTGGCGTGAAGTGGCGCTAGAGTTAGATCTGCGTCCGGACGCGGCACCGTGGTACTATTGGGACAACCTCGACAACTTAGAATCCGCGCTGCTCAATTTAGTGGATGCGTTTTGGATTGAAGAAAACGACGACGGTGAGTCGTACTGGTATAACGATATCAGCGGTGCCTTACGTATTGAGCCACCGATTGAAAACGATGGTGGTGGTTTGGACTCACCAGTCATGCCCACGATGTCCCACCTGCTCGAAGCTCGCCGTTGGGATTTACATCACGCTGTGGTCTTGCACGGTGGATATAAAGCCGTCGCAAAAGAGCTCGGCTGGCAGCCGGTGCGCCGTATTGAAAATCGTCATCTATTGTCATTCGAAACCTTGCGCGATGAAATATTAGACGTGCTAGGAGACGAAGAAAGTATCGCCGAGGTTGGTGTGCGTCCTGGACAGTTGCCCTGCGCAGCGCAACTTCAAGAACTTGACCGTGATGATTTGGTCAAGTTTATCAAAATCCACGGTGGATTTAGCGTAGTCGCAACAAAAATGGGTTTAGAGCCGAGCAAAGGAGGTCGAGGGGCGTATGATTCTATCAACGCCGCCGCTAAGGCGGTGCGTGCGTTCGCGATTGAACACGACATCGGCGCCCCGACTGTAAGCGGCGCTAAAAAGGCGTCGATCATCTTTGTACCGACGGATGCTGAACTCATCGAGCAAGGTCGTAATGATTTACGATACGCGTTACGGCAGCACTCAAAAGAGAAGATTGCTAAAGTAGGTAAAATGCGTTTGCGAACCGAGCGTATGACGTACGAAGAGTCTCGAGCAGAAATGAACAAGTGGAAGTTTGAGTCTGGCAGCCGGTCGTTATTTCTCAACTGGTGTAAAGCCGGGCACAGGCCATGGAACATGCCAAAGTCACCTCAAGAGTACTACGGTAAGCGTGGCGAATGGGTGTCGTGGGATCATTTTATGACGACATCGGCGCCCACGCGAGGGAGAGGAGGCATCGCCCGAGGCTTTGCTCACAAAGTGAATTGATTTTTATATAGGATATTTCAACGGTGTTGTAACAAAAACGCTAAATACATTCATGAGGTATCGAGACATTCTACGTACGTGTCAGAGCAACCGCGTCATTAGAGTTCGGTCTTCGCTTCAGTGGTCTTCGCGACGTTGGCGCGTTGCACAGAGCGCAAGAGCGCCATCTTCGGGGAGATGGCGGCAACGGTGTCGTCCTTCGCCTTCTTGCCAGCCTCGTATTGCGCTTGGAGGCTCTTCAAGAGTTCATCCAAATCGTCACCAGCCTTCTTGATTTCACCTTCAAGACCTTCAATTTCCGCATCGAGCGCTTCCGGGGCCAAAGCTTGCTTTTCCGCAATCACCTTCTTTTGGTCGGCGTCGCAAAGGTCGATGTTTTCCGCACCGCACGTAGGGCCCAAGGATTCCGTAGCGAACGCCTTAAGCGCTTCGAAGTCACGGCCGCCTTGGTACGCGTCACCAGTCGCCGCAGTGGCGCCAGTGAAGTACTTCAACGTCGGGTAACCTTGCACGCCATACTTTTGGCACGTGGACTCTTCCTTGGTGCAGTCGACTTCGCCGATGATCACGTCTTCGTTGTCGGCGAAAGCCTCGCCGAGTTGCTTCCAAGCCGGCGCGATAGCCTTGCAGTGTCCGCACCTGTGCAAAATAAAAAAGAACACGACCGTCAGTCATAGTTCAATAGCTCTCACGGCACGTTAACCGCGCGTCGCGTCGCACCCGCGCCGAACGCAACAAGATGAGATCTCGAGATCACGATTAGTGTTGGTATCCAATCATCCGGTCTATCGACGGATGACGCGATCAAAACACGCGTTCACAGCGCGCTGGCGTCGAATACGCGATATATTTATACGTACCACGGGGCGTAGAACTTCACAAAAGACGACTTCCCGCTGGACGCAACCTCAGCATCGAAGGTCGCATCGGTGAGCTCCATGGCTGCGGCGTTAGAACCGCCAACCAAGGCGAGCGCGGCGATGGCGCCGAGCGTGAGCTTCGTGGACAACATTATTACTGTGCGTTTAAGTGCGTTTGTGTGCGTGCGGGACGCGGGCGTGTTCGTCGCGTGGCGAGAAGTGCCGGAAGTTCCAGGCGATCGCCCGCGGCTGTGACGTGACGGAGATGGCAATGCATACTGTTTACGCATATAATACCACTGGATATCAATCAAAAAAAATAACGCGCGAAAACGTGTTCGATTGTTACGTACGATTCCATGCCTGACGCGCGACGTCGCGCGACGGATGACGCGCGTTTCCTCTCGCGTATGTGTGCATGTGTGTGTGCGTATGTTTCGTTTGTTGTTACACATCTCGCGTGCGAGATTCCACCGAATGATGAGTGTTGTGATCCTACGATGCGAGCTACGGTCTACTTCTTCTTGCCACCCTTCTTTGACTTTGATTTCGCCTTTGATCCCGCCGCCGCCTTGGCCGCCGTCGTCGGTGCCGGCGGCGTCGGCGTCGGCGCCGGTGCGTTCGCCGTCGCCGCGCCCGCGCCCGCCGCACCCGCCGCGTTCGTCGCCTTGGGCTTTTTCGCCTTGGGCGTCCTCTTCTTTGCCTTTTTCATCAACCCATCGATGTACGCAAGCTGAACCGTCTGTAAACTCTTCCCGAACGCCTCTCCCGCGGTCTTCGACACGAACGTCGACACCTTCTTCTTCCCATCGCTCGCGCGCACGATCACCCCCCACGACGGGTCGTTCGCCATCGCCTCAGCCGCCGTCGCGCGCTCGAGCTTGCGCACGGATTTCGGTCTCGGTCTGTCGTACACCTTGCCGTGTTTCATCGTCGTCGACACCGTGCCGCGCTCGCGCGTGCGTTCGAACATGCGCGTGAGTTCGGTTAAGAACGCATCGTTGTCCACGAGCACCATCGCGGCGCGTTGTGCGGTGCGGGCGCGCGCGAGAAGGAGGCGAACGCGCGAGAAGGGTATGGCGCGCGAAGACGTTTGAAAAAAAAAGAAATCCATGGATTGAACGTCGTACGCCGCACAGCACGACGCGCGCGGGGGGGTTCGCGACGTCACGCACGACGCGCGGGTGACGATGGGTGACGCGGCGCGACCTGGGACGCCCGATGGGGATTCCGCGGCGGCGGTGGCGCGGGACAAGGCGAAGGAGATTGAGCGCGAGCACCTCGCGATGGTGATGCGGCGTAAACACGACGCGTTGCGGGATGAATTAGATGGGGTGAGGAATGCGTTGGGTGATGCGAATGTGGCGAAGGATAAGGCGGTGGCCGATGCGAATGCGGCGCGCGAGGCGGCGGAGGAGGCGCGACGAGTTGGGAAAGAGAAAGGGGAGGCGTTGGAGCGCGCAACACGCGAAAGGGACGAAGCGCGCGCGAGTAAGCGTGAATTACTCGAGATGCACGCGCGGAAAGAACGAGAGGGTGAAACGATGCGGGCGTCTATTGCTGGCTACGTCAGTGCGCTGGAGTCGGCTGTGCAAGGCAAGAACAAGGCTGAGGCTGACGCGCGAGAAGCAACCGCGCGCGCTGGCGCGGCGCGCGCGGAGAACATCAAGCTTGAGAGCGAAGTCAAAGTCTTGGGCGAGCACAACGCGTGGTTGAAAGAACAATTGGAGGACAAGTCGGCCGAGGCACTCGCGGCAAGAAAGTCCGCTTCGGCGGATGCTTTGAAGATGGCGCAAGATTTAGAAGCGGCTCAAAGTTTGAGCGCGAGCCAACAGCGCGAACTCGCTCGAGTGAAAGAGAGTGCTTCCATGAACGAGGCGCGCGTCACTGTGTTGGAAGAGGAGCTTAAAATTGCACAATTTGACTTGGCGCGCAATGAAGGTGACTTCGAAAAGGAAGTATCCAAGGCACGACGTATCGCCGAAGTGAGTAAAGAACAAGTGCGCGAACGAGACGAACAAATCAAGGCGCTTGAGAACACATTGCGAACGGCGGAATCGATGCTTGCTGGCAAGAAGACTGAGTTCAGTGTCGCGCTCGCCGAGGCTACGCACGCCAAGGAAGCGGCGCTCAAGGAGCTTGCAGATGTAAAGAGCAAGGCGAGCGCCGCGGCGATTGCGCCTGCGGAGCCGACGCACCGGTTGCCAAACGCAGAGCTCCTCATGGCCATGTCCCCAGCTGCTGGTGCGGCGGCACTTCGCCGCGAAGGTATGTCGATGACTGAGCTTTACACAAAGTACGTCGAAGCCGAGGACGCACTCCGCTTAGAGCAGGCGCAGCGAAGAGAGTTGCAAGAACATTTGGATGCCATTCTCGTCGACTTGGAACAAAAGGCGCCGCTCATCGCAGAACAGCGCGAAGAGTATGAGCGCGCGTTGCAGTCGCATCAAGTGCTTCAAGCACGATTGCAAGAGTCTGAAGGCGCACGGTACGCCATCCAAGCCGAGCTAAACGCCGCAAACGTTGAGAGACGCAACCACAGTAGCACTATCAACGGTTTCAAGGCGCAAAGCGCGGATTTGGCTCGCCAGGTCGCACTGTTGTTGAATGAGGTCAACGAGCTCAAGGGTTGTCCGCCGTTGCCACTGCCTCGCATGGATGGTCGCAATGATAGCGATGCACAAGCTGTCATCACGTCACGATTGGTTGACTTCACTGATATCCAATCGTTGCAGGCGAAGAACCAAGAAATGTTATTCGTTATTCGCGAATTGTCCGAAGCGCAAGAGTCCAAGACCTCGGATGCGCGCGAAGAGTACGAACGAAAGCTTCAAGAGTTGAAGGAACAAACTTCCCGACAACTTGAAGAGCTCTCGAACAAGCGCGCGCAGCAAGAGAACATCGTGCAAGCGATTGTTCGTCAACGTGATATGTACAAGACGCTGTACACGTCAGCCACGGGTGGCGGTAACGGCGACGCGTCTGAACTCAGCGAGCACGAGAACAGAAATTCCGAACTCGTCGCGATTAGCGGTGGAAGTGGTGTTGCGATGATGGAAACCAATAACGAGCTCGTGGCTTTGAATAAAGAGTTGACGCACGATTTGGACAAGCTGAAGCGCGAGAGCACTGAGCGCATTAATGGCTTGCAGCGCCAAGTGGACGAGCACCGTGAGGCGGCAGCCACGGCTCGTGGCGAAGCTAATGCCGCGAAAGCTGCTGCAGACTTTGAACGTCAACGGTTCGAACGACTCGACGCTCAATACAGTGCGTCACAGCGTGAGGTGAACGCACTGACGGAGAAGACGTCAAGCTTGTCGCGAGCAAATGCAACGCACGAAGCTGCGTTGCGCACGCAAGCCGCCAACCTCGAGTCCGCTGAAGAACGCGCACGGAACGCACAAACACAACTCGTACGACTCGAAGCAGAACGAGCATCGCTTATGAGCGAACAGACACGTCTTTCGGAGATCGTCGTTAGTGCTGAAGGTGTTAAAGCCAAGTTGGAGGCTTCACGCGACGCCGCGCTTTCGCTTTCATCCACGCGTGAAGAAGAACACAAGCGCGAGCACGCACGCTTATCCGAAGAAGTAAACCGTCTCCAGCAAGATTACAGTCGAGTTCGATCTGAGTTGGATATCGAACGCGAACGCAGTCGACAACAGCTCGCCGCACACGCCGCGGCGAGTTCAGAGTACGCGCAGCGCGCGGCGTCTGACGTCGACTTGAGCGCTAAATTCAAGGAGCAGACATCCGAGGCTGAGAAGCGAGCAGACATTGCTGAAGCAAAACTTGAGATGCTAGAATCTACGCTGGCGCGAACGGAAGAAAAGTTGCGCTCGGCATCGCGCATGACTGGTTCGACCGAGCCATCCGTGATCGCCGCCGGGGCTACAGGCGCGTTGACCGCGGCGCGTGAGCAAGAGTTGCTCCAGGCGGCGCTCAAAGCGGGCGAGGCTGCGGACGCCGCGAAGGAGGCCGCAGAAGCCGAGAAGAAACATACGATACAGTATAAGCATCTCGCTGAACAAAGCGATTCCGCATTGAAGGAGATGACCAAAGCGTTTGAGACACACAAAAGAGAGACCGCAAAGGAGACGACGGCGTTGAAGAAGGAATGCGCCAAATTGAAGAAGGATGCGGCAGATTCCGCAAAGTCAGTCGAAGCTAAGCTCACAAAATCCTTGCAAGATGCAGAGGCGAAGGTTGCAAACTTTGAGAAACTTGAATCCGATCTTGCGACCGCACGAGCTGATCTTGAGCGCGCCACCGCGGCGACGAAAGCCGCCGAGGAACGCGCGGCAAAGGCGGTGAAGGATGTCGAAGATCAACACACAAAGTGGCAGCAAGTGCAAAGTCAATACGAAACCGAAGTTGCTGCACGTAAGGTAGACGCTGGCAAGCTCGTCGCGGTGGAACACGCCAAAGCTGTCGTTGAAAAGTCATTATCTGAAGCCAAGGAGGCTAAGGCAAAAGCGGAGCGCGCGCTCGCCGAAGCGCAAGCCAAGGTGGCGAAGGATATGGGCGAATTGGACTCTGCAAAGCGTGCCGCCGAAACTAAGGTTGCGGAGCTGACCAAACAAAACACGCTATTGCATAACATGATTGAACAGTCCAAGTCCGAAGCAACGGATTCAAAGTCTGGCGAGGAGGGTGAAGTGTTGCGTTATTTGCGCGCCGAAAAGGATGCGGCGCTCGCGCAAGTGTCCACGCTCACGAACGAACGCAATGCGTTCCAACGCGAGGCTGAAAGTGCGCGGCAAGAGGCTGAAAGTGCGCGACAGCGTTTGCAAGCAGCGGAGACGGACGCGATGGGCGAAGAAAAACATCAATCTCTGTTACAAAAGGTGGAGCAACTCAACGCGATTGAGCAAACGAACAGCGCTCTCCGCACCGAAATTGACGCCGCCAAGGCTGACATTGCGGCATTCAAGAAACGTGAGAGCGAGCTGACGAAATCGTGTGATTTGGCCAAAGAAGAGCTCATCAAGGCCAAGGCTGCGGTTGACACGCATGACTCTGAAATGGCGGCGTTGCGTAAAGAAGCCAAGCGCTGGGAGGAACGTTCAGAGAAGCTCGTGAGCAAGTACGGCGAAGTCGACGCCACAGAGCTCACTCGAATGAAAACTGAACTCGAAGCGACGACATCAGAGCTTGCAACGACGAAGGAGGAACTCAAGAGCGAAACCACGCGCGCGGATAAGGCGAAGAGTCAATTGGCGATTAGCATGAAGCACATCGCCGCCTACAATCCAGAGAAAACGCCGTTGCCGCAATGGCGTAAGGCGCGCGATGAGATGGAGGCAAAACTCGCGGCGTTTGAAGCTGCGGCGGCAGAAAACTCGAAGGGTGCGAGCGATCTCGAAGAAAAGCTTGCCACTGCCAAGGCTGAGCTCGACGCTGCGAATGTGAGTGTCAAGGAAGCGACAGAGAAGGCTGAGAAGGCTGAGAAGGCGTCAGCCGAAATGAAGGTTGAAGTCGAAAAGTTGCGCGCAGCGGTGAAAAGTGCGGAAGCCGCGGCGACAGCAGCCGCGGCGCCGCGCGAGGCGCCGCCCGCAACACCCGCAAAGACTGAAGACGTCGTTATCGAAAAAGCTGAAGACGCGATGGAAGAAGACAAGGCTGACGACGCGGCTGCCGCCTCCGCGGCAACGCCGTCGTCCGATCGTTTCAAAGCTATGGCGCAAAAGAAGCAAGCCGAGCTCATGGAGATGGTTAAGAAGCTTCGAGAAACCGAAGACTCGCTCGCTGCCAAGGACGAAGCGCTCACCGCCGCGATAAATGAGAAGAATGAAGCCATGACGAAGTGCACGACGCTTCAGAAGGAACTCGACGCCGCGCGTGAAAAGCTCAAAATTACCGAGCAACTTAGAATCGCTCTCGAAGGTAAATTGGCCAAGTTGTCCTCGGCGACACCCGCGCCGTTCGTTCCAAAGTTACCACCTGGCGCTCCTCCGGCGCAAGGCGCGCCGTTGGCGCCAAAGGTCTCCTCTGAAGCGCCCACGCCAATGGCGGAGCTGGCGTCCAAGGCGAAGGATTTCGTGCCCTCGGCAAAGGCGCAAGAACCGGCAGCGAAAGCGGCTCCCGACACTGACGCGGAAGATTCTGCCAAGGCCGCACAGAAAGCAGCGCTGCAGCGCCAGATGGATGAGCTCCGCCAGAAACTCGATGAGAAACAAGCCGCGGCTTCCGCAGGGCAGAAGCGCAAAGCTGACGACGCCGACGCCGCGCCTAGCGACGCAGCTCCGACCGCGAAAGCGCAGAAGACGGAAACGGCGAGTACGCCCGCGGCAATGCTCGCGGCGGATGAAAAGACAGATGCCGCCGCGACCGAAGAAGCCCATGGTGACGACGAAGATGGCGAAATTGAAGACGATGCGGGCGCCACCGACGACGACGCAGGCGACGACGACGACGCTGAGGAAGGCGAGCTCGAGGGCGACGATGACGCATTCGTGGACTCCATTCTAGTAGACGAACCAAACGATGACGCACCGACGGAGAAGGTAACCCCGGGTCGCGGCGCTGGCCGAGGCGCTGGCCGAGGCGGTGGTCGAGGCGGCGGTCGAGGCGGTGGTCGAGGCCGCGGAAAACGCTCCGGCGGACGCGGAGGCCGCGGCAAGCGTTCGGGTGGTCGAGGCAACTAATTCGCTTGCTTACCTAACATTGAAAGTTTACAACATACATAAAACATCGACTTTAAGTTAACGCACTTTTGGCAAAGTCCAAATAAAATTCGGCGACACGATATCCGTCAAGCAGTGCACCATCGACATGCGCCCGGTGTGCTCGCAGAAACTAAACGACGCCAGGTTGTGCGAGTTTTGATTGCCCACGAGCACGAATTTCCCTGACGGGGTAAAGTTAAAGTTACGCGGGCACGCACCACCGCTCGCGACAATGTCCATGAGCGTGATTAATCCGTCATCCTGATTGATGGCGTACACGGCGATCGAGTCGTGTCCTCGATTTCCAACGAGGAGAAAACGACCCGACGGATGCAAGCGAATCTCGCTCGAATGCGAGTGCGCCTTCCACGCCCCTCGTGGATCAAACACCTTTTTAGCTTGCACGTCTTCTGGGAGCGAGCCAATGCACTGCATCAACGATAGACGTGGATTGTCAATGTCGTCGAGACACACGCGAAACGAGCTCACGGTGGAATCCAACTCGTTGACCAAGTACGCCGCGCGAATCGTCGGATGAAACACCAAGTGTCGAGGGCCTTTTCCTTTCGGAAGCACCACCTCGGACACGCATTGCATGGACTCGACGTTGTAAATAAAAATCGTATCCAACCCCAAATCAACGACAAAGTGTAAGCGTCGCTCGTACGGCTCGGTGACGACGCAGTGCGTGTGCGCCCACCGTTGACGAAATCGCCAGTGCTCCTCCATCGAAGGCTTGGCGTGTTCGACGTAATCCGCCTCGGGTCGCGATATTGTCAACGTTGGCGCATGCATAGTTGCGCCGTTTTCTTGCAACGGAATCACGCTCAATTTAGCGTCCCAATAACTCGCGGCGAGTAAATGTTTACCGTCGCGGTCGAATCCCATGTAGCACGTGCTCTTGCCGCCCGAACACGCCTCGCCGACGACTTCGAAATCCGCGCCGTCATCCCCGATAAGCCTCAGCGCCAACACCTTACCACGTTCATCAATGCGTTCGGTAGACGCGTACGCTACGTGCGGTAAATGCGGATGCTTGGCGAAAAACGCAACGTTTTCCAATCCGCCGCGTCGCGCCGCTTTCGCCCGCAACACCCGCGCGCGCCCCGTGCGCTCGCACACGCCCACCACGTGCACCGCCGCCACCCCACACCGGCCCCGATCGCCACTCGATGCGTTCTCATCCCCATCGCGTGCATCGAGCGAATATTGCGACATCGCCATCCCCACCGCCTCGGCGCGAACGACGCCGCCGCCGCCGCGTTCATCCGCGTCGTCGTCCGCGTCCTCGCCAACCGACGTCGTCGTCGTCGTCGTCGTCGTCATCTTCCCCTCCCCGTGCCTCGCGTGCCTCGCCGGCTGATGCGCGAGAATATCCACATTCGTATACGAACTCACATACATCACACACTCCGTCGGCGACGCCACGCCATCCACGCCGCCGCCCTCGTCGTCGAACGCGTCGTCATCGTCAGCCGCGTCAGCCGCGTCAGCCGCGTCGCCCATCATCGTCACCTCGCGCTCATCGTCGTCGTCGTCGTCATCGAACGCGTTAGTATCGCTCGATGCGTTCGACGTCGTTCGTCGCGCGCGTATCGCGGGCGCGACGTCGACCGTCGTCATCGTCGTCGTCGTCGTCGTCGTCGTCGTGCAGTGACGACATCGCACACGAAAAGATATTTCGTCTTGGGTGTTGGTGCGCGTCTACCGACGACGATGGATGACGACGACGACGACGACGACGATGGATGACGACGATGGATGACGACGGGCGTGCGACGCAGTTTTCACGCATGCGTACGTCCTATGCGTGCGCTCGCGCGTGATCAATCACCGCGAACCACTCGACGACGACGATGGATGACGATGACGAGGGCGCGAACCGTCGCGTGCGTGCGTCGTCGTCGTTCGTCGTCGTCGTCGTTCGTCGTCGTCGCGAGGCACGACCAGCGCGACGCGCACGCGAGTGAGAAAAAATTAGAGCGCGATGTATGACGTCCATCACATCACGACGGCGCGCTCGCGCCATGGGGGCGT